>Ga0307515_10009657_pt1 | contig 18615 bp, 4 predicted proteins | sample 17_EM_MG_FD_194513 | JGI IMG/M metagenome (GOLD analysis project Ga0307515, IMG submission 194513) | Populus trichocarpa ectomycorrhiza microbial communities from riparian zone in the Pacific Northwest, United States - 17_EM | ecosystem: Host-associated > Plants > Roots > Unclassified | place...
TATATAGCTCTACTGTAGTATACTTAATAGTTTTAGGGTTTTAATTACCTCCCCCTTATATATAGGTGATCTGCGTTAATACCAGAGGGTCTCCACGGGTACTCGCTGCTAGTAATGGCAGGTCCTCTACTATATTTATAACCAGTATCTCTATATCCAGAGGGTCTATACGGGTACTCGCTGCTAGTAGTAATAGGTCCTCTATTATATTTACGATCGGCGTAGAGAAGGAGTCTTCTAGCTCTAGCGAATAGACTATTTTACTAGCCTTAATATCTGCTAGAAGAGCGTTAAGGGTGACTATTTAGAGGCGTCTAGGGTTTAAAGTACCCTAGATAAACTGTTTAGAATGGAAGCTAATTAATAAATCTGCTTCCGTAAGCCAATCTTATTTAAGAATTATATCGTAACTATTAAATAAGCCGCCCTAAAAGGTCTGCGGGCCAATAGTGTAAGAGATACCTTAGGAGTTGCTAGTGGTGACTATTAGATTATAAGTATCCTAGATTATTATCTAGTTGCTATTAAGGAAATGTGTAATAGGTTTATATAAACGTAGCGTATAGCGTATAGGCAGGTTAAACCTATAGACGACATTTTAATTAATAAGGTTGATTTAGTACCCATTATCGTATAAAGTACGTAGGTAGACTTTACCCTAGGGCGTATCTATTACAATATATACTATAATACGTTTCTTCTCTCCCTCTATATTAGGCCCTAGTTATAGTTAAGAGAGATACGCTACTAGGGCTTTAGGTTTTCTAAAGGCCGAGCTAACTTCTTTTTATTAGCCTACTTCTAGTGTTCCTTACGGTGGCCGCCTACGGTCCTTTAACTTACTTACGTAGCACCGGTGTCTGGGGGGTCCCCTAGGCCATCTAGCTTTTAGGTAGTCTCCCTAGAAGTTTGCTTAAAAAAGCGTTACCCTTTTTAGGTTCTGTTCCCTAAGCCTAACTCTATAGAGCCTATGCTACGACCGCGCTTTATATATAATAATTTGCCGCTACTACTTACGCGATCTTCTGCGAGCTTTATGGTATTAAGCAATTACTCTATATAGCGGAATTCGTTAAAGAGGTCTTTAGTAGTTCTTACTTATTAGGCGAAGTTCTGGCGGAAGAGCTCTGCTTATAGGTAGGCTGGGAGATATAAGAACTAAAAGTCTACCTGTTGTTTAGGATTAATAAAAGGGGTATATAAGAAGAGGTCCTCTAAGCTATATATATAGGCTAGGAAGACGTCAAACCTCTAATTCTCCTTTATAATAGCCGTATAGTACGTTATAGTATTATTAAAGCGTCTTACTATAGGGTTCCTAATCTGGTCTTAAACTATAGTCTTAAATTTATCCTATAGTAAAGGACCTTTATCCTTAGTGCCTAACCGGCAATAAACTAGTTAGGTAATTATCTTCTTTTTTACAAAACCTTTAATAGCCTAGCGCGTGCGTTACTTACAGTCGTAGTTAGCGTTATTAACCTTAAATTGGTTCTTAACTGCGGCGATCTACTAGTTAAAATGCTGTTAAGTAGTACCGCTAATATTAGGTAGTAACTTCTTAACTAGGGCGTTAAAATTTGTTCGGTGTATGCGTTCGCTACGTAACTTATACCCTTTACTAGAGAGGCGATAGGAGGGCTTTATTAAATTAATAATGCTCTATAAGTTAGCTATTTTCTTAGCCAGCTTATCTAGCTCCTTTATATTAGCGGTATTAGGTAAGATACTAGTAACCTTACTAAGCTCCTATTAAGCCTAGGTATATAAGTTAAACTAATCTTTAGCGTTTATAGATGTCTAATTATTTTAAGATTTAGAAAATGGCTTAGATACTTCTAGTATGCTTCTAGCGGTTTCGTCTATACTAGATTTCAAGGCGTTCTGCAGTTATATCACTAGCGTATTACTATTAGGTATAGGCGCTGGTTTTCTTTTCGGAGGTATTATAAAAAAATTAAACCGGCTATCCTCTTAAGGGGATTGGTAAGGATTTAAATATAAGGTAAGGATGTGGATAGGGAGTCCAATAATAGAACAATAGGTATATTGTATAGACAGAGACAAATCCTTATGGGAAAAGGAGGAGTCTGTGTATAAGGTAGGAAGGGTTTTTCCTAGGCACGTGTAGAGCACGTGCCTTATGGGCGAGTTACCCCTAGGTTGCCCTAGGGTCGCCCATACCTTATAGCTATATAACTATCTACTTAGGTTTTACCTAACACTTATTATATAGTATACTTAAGTTATATAGGTTACTATAAGCGCTGCTATAGGAATATATAGCATAAGTTACTACTAGTAACTTATAGTAACTTATTACAGCCATAAAGAGCCTAGGAATAGCGTGTAGTATAATACCCCTAGTGGTAACTAAGAATAGTAATATGCAATATAATAGTAATATATAGTATAATAGTAATATATAGCATATTGCGGCAATATAGCGGCAATATAGCAAGTAATGTGCTCCAGTACTGTTATATAAATAAAAAAAACAGAATATACTATAAGAAATTATAGCCTCAGTTAATATTATTATCCTTATTAAATTATTGTTAATATAGATATAGATATTATAGAGCTTGCTGATTAGGCCTATACCATTTTAAATTTTAAATGCTTTATTATATAAAGTAACAGCTAGCTTTCGCTTAAACTTACTAACACCCTTACTAAATAGTAAAGCCTTAGTAACTAGGTTAATAATATAATTAAGACATTATAGGCGCAAATAGCTAATATTAATATTAAACCAAGTTACTAACTCCTTTAGTATAGTATTATTATCTATAGTATTATCTATTATAAACGCCCTAAGATTCTGGCTAATTTTATAGTTATTAATAACATTGGCTGTAATTTCTATAATTAATTAGCTAGATTTTGCTCTATTTACTTTCTGGAAACCTAGAAGACAGTACTTAAGCTTATACTCCTTACTAATAAAGTAAGTGCATATTACTATATACTTATTACAATTTAGAGAGCGCCAGCTATTAAGTAAGAGGTTAATTTTACTTTTTGTATATAAAATCTTGTCCTTAATCTGTGTTTTCCTTAACTAAAATATATCTATTACTTAGCCCCTAATTATAGTATACAAATTTAGAAGAATTGCTTTAATTTCAGGTTAGCTAGAAATAAAAAGCTATTAAAATTATGTGTTTTAAATAGTTATAAAGCTAAAGTCATAGGCAGTAATTGTGTCAATAAGGCCCTTTTTATATTTAAGATTGTCAAATGGCGGTAAAAGAAGACTATATTGTACAAAGCCTGCGTAAGTAGAACTTTATCCTTATAACAAGATAAAGTCAAAATCCCCACTAGCTCCAGTTATTCTATAAGTCTTTTTTAAATAAGATACAATTAATAAGGTAGATATTGTATTAAAGAGCTAGGTACTATAAGCCTTTTTTTAATAGCAGCGCTTACAAAGCTAAAGCTTCTTATAGTTCTTTGCTTGTAGATTAACTCTATACTAATAAACCTAGGAAACCTTTGCCTTTATATTTAGTACCTATTTATTATATAAGCAATACTACACATCCTAAAAAAGCTAGCCGCGGTATTTAAGAGTATTAAATTGAATGTTAAAAGCGCAGGTGTGCGAGGTCTGAGTGGGCTAAGATGCTTCTAAAGTAGTCTCAAGTAAATCAGAATTAGATAATTGAGAAATTTTGTCAATATCCAAACTCATATTATCCTTAGAAGGTAATAAAGTTATTATATGAGAAAATAGTAAGCAATCTGAAAATTTTAAAGAAACCAGATAAACTATTGACTAGGGCCATCAATTAATTATCAATTATTTGACCTCAGTTCAATTATTTGATTGGCTTAATTGATATCTGATCTTGTATTTGATTGATTAGACTGACACTCGGACTGATTGAACTTCCAATCAAATCTGTTGATGGCAGCACTGAGTACAGTACGAGGCTCGTCGGTTCGTAGGCGTATCAGCACGAGGTCTTGTTAATAGGGTCGCGGTAGTAGTACAGTGCCAGCGACGGTCGTATTCCAGGGAGCTAAGCTCCATCTGGCCAGGGAAATCTAGGGAGCGAAGCTCTACCTAGTCGTGTTCGGGTCGTAGGCATATCGGCGTGACGGTTATCAGGTTCGTAGGCGTATCGGCATGAGTACTTGTCAGTTCGGGTTTGTATACATATTAGCACGAGGCTTGTCAGGTCGCAGGGCATATCAGTTGCAACAGTTATCAGGTTCGTAGGCGTAGCGGCACAGGGACTTGTCGGTTCAGATTTGTAGGCAGAACGGCACGAGACTTATCGGTTTAGGGTCGTAGGCACATCGGCACGACGGGTTATTGGGGTCGTATCGCAGGCGTATCGGCACGGGGACTTGTCGGTTCAGATTCGTAGGCATATAGGCATGAGGACTTGTCGGTTCGGGGTCGTAGGCGTATCGGCACGGTGTCTTGTCAGATTCGCAGGGTGGTACGGTGCGGGGCTTATCAGTTCGGGCAGTAAGGTGCTAGCTCCAGTAGGACAGTAGTAAGATACCAGCTCCCATGGGGCAGTAGGATGCGAGCCATCATGTTCGTGTTCAGGTTCGTGTTTATATTCGTGTTCGTGTCGTGCAGCAGTAGAATGCTAGCCATTAGGTCAAACCGGAGGGCAGATGCCCGTAACCCTTCCTATCGTATCGGCAGACGGTACCAGTATTGTCTTCTAGCCTCGCAGCCAGCGGCAGTCTGGCTACCCGCTATACAGCTATAGCAATGCGGCCGTAGCACTGCGGCCCGTGACCGGTCTGGCAACAACAATACCGATAAGGTAGGGGGTCAAATATAGTATCACGGAATCGACTGAGCAGTTGCAAATAGGCTTGATTGCTAGCTATTGACCGTGCTAAGTACATTAACACGTGATGGTTCAAGACGTTTGATAGAGAACAGGAAACAGATTCGGGGTCGTGGTCGAAGATATAGGGGCTGCAGTGGTACGTGCACGTGCACGTGTATGTGTGTAAGTGTTACGGGATAGACAAGTGACTTGGTAGTCCCATAACAGTATCTCTGTATCTAATTTGGCGAGATATATTGGGAAGATCTCCTTGGTCGCACGATCTCCTTGGTCGCAAGATCTCCTAGCTCGCACGATCTCCTAGCCCGTAGGATCGGCTAGCTCCCACGAGCATCCAGCTCGCACGATCATCCAGCTCGCACGATCACCTAGCTTGCATGATCACCCAGCTCGCACAATTACCCAGCTCGTAGGATGGCGTAGCTCGCAGGATCAAAGCCGCGAAGTTGTTAAACCCATTAATGCCCTAATTTGCACGCTAGGCGTTAATTACAGGGCGCTAGGTTAGACCACCCTACTCGCACGATCACCTAGCTCGTAGGATCCCCCGGCTCGCACGACCTCCTGGCTCGCAGGACCGAAGCCGCAGCCGCTAAATCCGTTAAGATCCTGGCTGCATGTTTGGAGGGCGCTACGCTTCGGATCAGTCCGCTTTGGAGCAATCCCTAATTAGAGCTTTCCAGTTTCACCTTGGTTCGCTGTCACGTGTGTGCGTATGCTAATCGGAACAGATATAATTTTTCCCTTGTTTACTTCTGGGTTGGACCGTGGTGTTTACATTGCTTCGTGCTACATCATCTATACGGAATTCGAACTCTGACAGCTCCTCGCCAAAACCAGTTTACCTAAGGTAAAGCATATAACCGACCCGCACCACTAAGTTACCTTACCCCTCACCTCACCCTTCACCTCACCCATTATCCCTCGCCCCCCTGGACGAATTACAAAATCCTAGTCATTGCATCTACTCTATTGACAACAGACTAATAAAAAATAAAAAAACGCGATAAAGAATAATAAGATAAGTGCGCAGTGACTAGGAAAATGTCCCATGTATAAGGAACGCATGGTTTTAAAGATGCATTTTGTGCTGAAGGGTCACTTTGCAAACGTTGCATTTAATCTCACCCTGCTGCGGAGTTTAGAGAGATGCGCTTGTCGGAAATGCTTCGTAAGAGTTGCTGGAGTGTGGAACTTGTATATGCGCTTGCTGATTGTAAGCCTTTTATTCCCAAGACAGATGAAGCATATTTTCGGTCTTTTCTCCTTATATAAGGGTGACTTTGCCCTCTCTAGCGCTTTAGCCGCTTCTGAAATCTTAGCGTTTTCTTTAATCTTGACTTTGCCAAAGGCGACATCAGTCCTAAACTATCTTTGGTGATGATTCCGCCGATATGCTCTGCCTTCCTCGACATTACAGTAGTCTACGACCGCACTGATAGCATCATTGCGTCTGCGTATTTTATTTTCTAGTGACATGCCAGGAAGTGTCATAATCACTTTGATAAGACGTTTGTGTTGGACTAGTCTATTATTGCTGGATTCTAAGTACTTAGAAAAAACACACTACATTATAATCTAAGTATTTAGCATCAGCGGCAACACTAGAGTAGGTATCTGCGTTGCTGCTTGCGCTAATCTAATTATAGGCTAGCAGTGGATAATGGCATTAGATTTATACAAGCCACCAGATTTATGCGGGTATTAGTAAATAATTTATACTAATATATACGTGACCAAAGAAAATAATTACTAGATTTGCTAAGACTAAACTAGTATAATATAGGTTTAGGTGGGACATCCCAAGGGATATCTCTTCCTTAGGATGGCCCTAAATTAACTATAGTAAAGACTCTTGCGGAGATCTCTAGTAATTACTATAACTTAGCTAAGAGTTGCATTATAATTAAAGTATCTATTTTCTAATTTATAAAAATAAGGTGATATAAATACTAATTAAATAGTATGCTTTCTTGTAAACCCGCACGCGAAACCCGTAAACTAAACGCCAACAGCTAGCCAACTTTAGAGACAGCCACTAAAAACCGGCTAAAAGGTATATTGCTATAGGCACTCTGCGTTACTCCTAACTATTATAGGTGCTTACTATCGTAGGTACTCCCTAACATTATAGGTGCCTTTTATTACCGTAGGTACTTTATTACGGAGTAAGTATAAGCGACGATAATATATAGCAAAGTAGATATTATTAAGCTATGTATATAAACTGTGTAATAAGATTAAGACGTTATATAAGGAAAGAAGGTAGGAAAACGAGAAGAAAGGGCATATATTGTTAACTTAGTTGCTTAGTTAATATGTGTATAGGGCAGAATAGGGTTTAGGTTATAGTCTTAGCAGAACTTAGCAGAATTTAGTAAAACTTAGCAGAATATAGCAGAATGCCGTAGATTGCCGTTAGATTGCTATTAGATTGCCGTTAGATTACTATTTTATAGTTGGTCTCTAATTGCTAAGTTAGTAGAAATATGTAGATATGTGCAAGATATTATGGAGGTGTCCCATAATAGTACCCCCCCTTTAAACTTAAGCTTCTGCGATATAGGGCTATAGTAGTTCTAGGTAGAGTTTATAAAAGTCTTTTACGGCTTATATAAGTCCTATAGAGTTAACGGGTTCCTATAAGGACTTAATAAAGCCTCTCCATTTTATAAGATATATATATTAGCGTTTTCGTTTATTATACTTAATATTATTAATATTTTTAATAAAGTACTCATTCTCGCTATTTACTTTAACTAGTAGGGGAGGGTCCTATATCTATTTGGGCAGGGCGTCTAATATAGGAGTAGTAGGGTAGAGGACTAACATGTGGAATATTGTAAGGGATATTATTGCGGACACCTCGGGTTGCCCTCAGGACAACCCCCGGACGCCCCTCGGATGATCGCCGGTCACGTGCCGAAGGCACGTGCCCGTAGTATATAGTCTCCACGATCCCAGAGGCCTTACCTCCTCAAGGATTCGTCTCTCACCAATCTATCCTGTTTCAATCGTGTCCTTATAGCCCCCTGTCTACAAGATCCCCTCACAAATATAGAGTAGATTTTAACTATATTAGGGAGCTTTAGTTAATAGGCGTAGGAGGAAATAACCTTCTTAACCTTATAAGGGCTAGCGTTCTTTTAATTAAGCTTCTTAGTAGATTGTTTTATATTTAGATTCCTTATATCTAGCTAGATAAAGTTAGTAATTTAATAGGCTAGTACTAGGGTTTATTTTTTATTCGCTACGGCTTTATAGATAGATTAAGCTTATATTATTTCGTTAGTAAGGAACTATTATAGTTCTTCTATCTTCTCTATAAATTTATTTACTTCTATAACTTATAAGGCGTAATAAGCGGGGCAAGGAACATTACTAAAGGGTTTAAACCCCATTTATGGATACTAGCCGTAGTTAGCTAGGAATGGGGAGATCTTTATAGTTTCTAAGATAGAATTATTTATAGTAAACTTGGTAAATATAAGCTAGTTAATCTAGTTATCTTATAAGTATAACGTGTATATCCGAATATACTATTCTATTATAGCATTTATACGTTCCGTTTAATTATCCGTTTTTAGATAGTATACTATAAATAGTAGTGCTTTAATATAGAGTTAAGTAGTTAGTTTTTTCTAAAATATAAAGACAAACTAGCTACCTCTATTGGAGATAATTGTTTTGGGGAGTCTATAGAGTTTCTATATATAGTCTAGGAATAGTTAAGTAACGGTAAGTATTAATATATCGGAGCAGGCGATTAAGTGTCTTATTTTAGATAGTTGGTTTATAACTACTATAATATTTATACAGCCTTTATTTATAGGGAGATTAACAATAAAGTTAATTAAGATATCCTTCTATCTTTAGTCTAGGACAGGTAGCAGCTTTAAAAGGTTGTTATACGTCTTATGTAAAGCTTTAGCTTATTGGCAGATATAGCAGCTAAAGACGTACCTTTATATCGCGTTATGCATATTTAGCTAGTAGTACTCCCGTTAGAGTAGCTCTAGAGTTTTTCCTTAGCCTAGGTGGCTAGCTACTAGTAAGTTATATACGTGTTTAAGGAGCTTAAGCTTAAGTTTATTATAATTAGGGATAACTAGACGGTTCTAATAATATAAGCGGTTTCCGTAAGCTTTACATTTACTTAAAAAGATCTTTTTAGAGCGTCTAACGCCATTATAGATTAGCTTAAGCGTCTCTTAGATAAACTTATTATTTAGGTATTTATTAATTATAATCTATTTAATTAATTAATTAGTTATTTTAAGGGCGTATACTATAAGGTCCTTAGTAGGAGGGTTAAATAGTTTAGAATGAAGTAGGGTTTAGTTTTGGTAAAAGCGCGCTTCTTTTAGTACTAGCGCGTCTTATAAACGTTAGGTTAGAGCATTAGGCTTTTAACCTTAAACGCCTAGGTAGTATATAATTAAGAATTAAAAACGGGATAGATATTCTAACTAGCGGGCCTAACGATGGCTTAGCTATTTTATAGTCATAAAGTACTATAAATTCTTATAGTTACTAAGGACCTAAATTAAAAATCTAGCGCCTTTTAGTTTGGGTTACTATTATTTAAAACATCTAATAATAGCCAGTAACTCTTTATTGTAGATTTTATAGTTATATTCGGCTAGACTTAATTACTTTAAGTAGTATACTATAGGGTATAATACTCTATCTTTATTATACTAGAATAGAATACCTCTAGTAATATAGTCGGATAAGTTAGCTTCTATAACACTTATTTGGTTTAGGTTAAAGTGTTAAAGTATAGGCGCGGTAGTAAATATAACCTTTAGATAAGTAAAGGCCTTCTTACATTCCTTATTGAAGATAAAGGCTTTATCCTTTTAGGTTAGAGCTATAAGGGGCGAAACTAAGGCAGAGAAGTTATTAATAAACTGTTAGTAGAAATTAGCAAATTCTATAAAGGCTCTTACGTCCTTAACGTTCTTAGGTTTTTACTAGTTTACAATTACTTTAACTTTCTTTAGGTCTATTTGTATACCGTTTATAAAAATAAAAAGTTTAAGGTATAGGACTTCCATTTTATAGAACTTATATTTATCTATATCTAATTATAGACTAGCTCCGTGCAGGGTTTATAGGATAAAGTTAATAAGCTAATTTAAAAAAAATTATATATTCTTCTACATAACTAACTTCAGCAGGAAATTCTACTTTTATATTACTTAATTTAGTATAATAAGGCTAGCGGAAGGCCTACACAGATATAAATACTATAGTAGTAAGATAAATACTTGTACGTAACGAGTTTAAATTTTTAAGGGAGTAAAGTTAGCTATAAATAAAGCTAATAAAGTAACTAAAATCTAATTTAATAAAATATTAAATAATTACGCTATCTATATCCTATGCTTAGCTCTTCTCTCTAAAATAATAATAATATTAAATCCTCTATAATGTCTCCCTAGGATAGCAGCATAATAACTAGTCCTGCTATTATTGTAAGAGTTAGGTTATTAACATTGTTAGGCTGTTAAACTATCACTACTATAAAAGCCGCTCTATTTATTTCTTATAGTATATATATAGTCCCCTTTTCTTTTACGGTTATATTTAATAGTTTATAAATAGGCTTATTTAGCTAGTTAACCTATTTAATTAATAGTTACTTACTGGCTTTAGCGACAAAAGGCATTTATATTAGGTTCTATATAAACTCTTACTCTACCAGCCTTTTAGTGCTATTTAAATATTTAGCACTGGCTAGTTGTGTAACCGTTAGTGTTAGTAGAATAGGTACTAGGACTTTAACTAGGTATAATCTAAGGACTGTAAATAAAAGAGTAAGATTATAAGCCTATATACTGCTAATTCTAGTATTAAATAGAGCTAGGTTAGGAACTTCATCCTAACTATAACAAAAGAAGGCGTTATATCGTGATTTAACTGTGAGTATTAATAATACCGCACCTATAAGTAGAGGATTAGTAGCTGCTATATATTAGGAGAGTTTAATAGTGGCGCTAATACCTATAGATGTTATAAGATTAGCAAGTGCAAAGAATTTAGGAGTTAAGTTTATAGGGAATAAATAATTGCAAGAAGGAATTAATACTGCGTTATAGTTTGTAAGGAGGTTTATAAGGCTCTTAAGGTAGACCTCTTCTTATTATAAACGTATTAGTTAGTATATAGCGCGCGGCATAGAGAGGGACACCTATAGTAGCGATTTTGCTAACAATTTTAACAGTGTCGTTGGCGTATTTATTAGTGCCCTATCTTCTAATATTTATTAGACTATTAATAAAAAACAAAACCTCTAAATTTTTAAGAAATTGCGCTAACTAGAGCTCCGTAATTGCACTTATAGATATTATAGTTAGTATCCCGCTATTTAGCGGATGTTATAGTATGTCCCAACTGTCAAGGTATAAGGTACGAGGTGACTATATATTATTAACAAACGATATTATATAAGGATCTATGTATAGAGGTAAGGTGGTATATATACACGTCACTTAGGGGTTAGGTCTGTGCTTATATATACGCGTAGCTATAATAACGCATTAGGTTAGTGCCGTGATAGTATATTCCTCCCTAATAAGGTAAGCTCCTATAAGCTAAGTAATGGCAGTAAAAATACGGAGGTAAAAAAAATAGACTATATATCCTTACCCTTCTAATCCTTAAAGGTTCTCGTCCTTCCAGTCCTTAAAGGTCCTTATCCTTACAGTCCTTAGACCCTCCTACTTATATCCCTACTACATCGCTCTCCGCTAGCACTTGTCTTAAGTGCTAGATATAATATAAAGCTAAGATAAAGGAGCGAAACTAATATAGAAAACGGAGGAGACGAAAAAAATATAACCGCAGGGCGTAATTTTGCGGATATTAATACTTAAAAGGCTTAGTTACGGAGATTAAGGTTAAGGCGTAGACTTAAAAGACTTAGGGGTTATAGAGATTAAGGTTATTGCGTAGACTTAAAAGGCTTAGAGTGCGGAAATCGAGGTTAAAATATAGATTTTTGTCGCGGTAAACTTAAAGTACTATTTATACGAACTTAAAGACGGAAAGACGGAGAGATTAAGATCGGTAACCTATAGTCTTATACTGTAATTAAAACACGAGGAATATAGCCCGTAAAATATCTCCCTATAGCCGGCTTTAGAAACTTAAAACATAAAGTAAAAGCATAGCTAGATACGGAGACTTAGAGACTAAGATAGAGAAACTATAACCTATAGGGTAAACTCCCTACAGCCGGCTTAGGAAACTCGGGTAGATACTAAAACCAAAAAATATAGCCTATAGGGTATCTCCCTATAGCCGGCTTAAAAACTTAGGAAGGAAACGGAGAGGTCGGCTTAAGAATTTAGATAAATTTAATAGATTTTACTAGGTCGGCAATATTATATAGGGGTAAGAATCCCACCTAGGGTAAGGTAGCTTTAGAAACGTAGCTTTGGAAATAAGGCCCTACTAGGGGCGTATAAGATAACACGACATACTATTACAGTACGTGCCAACTATTAAGGTACGAGGTATGAGGTGACTGTATATTATTAACAAATAATGTTATATAAGGATCTATGTATAGAGGTAAGGTGGTATATATACACGTCGCTTAGGGGTCAGGTCCGTGCTCATGCATACACGTAGCTATAACAACGCGTTAGGTCAGTGCCGTAACAGCGGACCACCTCTTACTATATCTATTGTCTTTAGATAAATTAATATAGTAGTGGTAAGGCTTTCTAAAGTAAGGGAGGATATATAAATAAGGGTATAAATATCCTAAAGGAGTTGCATAGCTACGGTTAAAAACCAAGTAATAAAAGTAAAGTGTAATTTACAGCCCTAAATATATAGATTTATAGAATATATAGTAGAATATCTATTAGTATTTCTAATAAACCCTTACTAGTTTAAGAGGAAGGTTTCTATTTTAGGCCCTTAAACTAAATAGGGGCTTAGCAAAAATTTCTTTTAGGTTCCTCTATATATAGACAGTTTTACCCTCTTATTACCTAACAAGATTATATTATGCCGAGGCCTTACTAGAATATTGTTATAGCTTATAAGTCGCTAAAAAGCCTCTAAGTAGAATTAGGATATAAATCGTCTTTTTAGGATACGTTGGTAAATAGAACTATAAATGCTTTAGAGTAAGAAACCTGCCTTTATAGCTATTTTAGTTATAAAAGGAAACCCTTATTAGGCTAAATTAAGCCTAAATAGAAAAAAAGAGTCTTAAATTGGCTCCTTTTAGAGCCAACTATACTAGGATTAGCTTTTAGTTAGTAATTAGTATTTAAGTATAGAACTCTCTTCTAATTATATACTCTTAAGAATTTTAATCTCTTAACATTTTACTAGAAACTTCTGTATCTTTTCTAAGTAATCTTATTATCTAAAGACATTTAATCTCCATTTATTATACTAAAGGGAAGGTACTTAGAAGAAACCGTATAATAACTCTATTAGTTAAATACTTAAGGAAGTATTTACGAACCGCTTAAGAACCACGCCGTACTTAAGAAAGATCTACTATTAAGCCCAACTAGCCAATATAGTGGAGTTGTTATAACTAGCAAATATAGTAGCTAAAAACACGATAATTAATGGGTAAAGTTTAGCATATTAATTATTTTCTTTACTGCTACTATCTGCTATGCAGTATTTAGGCTTCTAGTATTATTTAAACCAGAATTTAAGAATATAGGTATTGCAACATTAAATATAAGTAAATGGATTTATTTAATACTATCTTCGGTACTCTTAAACTTTACTTTATTAATGGGGTTGTCCTATAAGCCGTGGGCTATAAGCAATATTCTTTAGCCTATTCCTAGCTAGGTTTAAAGTCTTATAGGCAGTAGTACTACCTTAGTAAAGAGTGCGGTTGGGGGTCCTGCTATAGCTGCTCTAAGCGCTAGAAATATAGCCGCTTTAGTAATTAAGAGCGGTGTAAATATAGCTACGTTAGCAATTAAGAGCGGTACGAATGTATCTGCGTTAGTAATTAAAAGTAGTGCAAATACTATTACTATAGTAGCTTAGAATATAGTAAATAACTTTATTAACAAAAACCTTCCTAGGAATCTATTAGTAGGGATAAAAAAGCTCTGTTTTAAGTATACTAATAGTATACGGGACTGCTATATATTACCTTTAAATATTTCCAATATTATACAAAATGTCATTTTAGACTTGCTGGGCGATAAAATCCAAACCCTTTAAAATCTAGAAGACTCTTTAGTAAACGCTAACCTAGAAAACGCCTAATACTTATTAATTATAGGACTTATATTTATATTTATTACTATAGTAGCTTTCTATTATTTAACTAGTTATCTTTAAAATCTTAGTATCTTAGTAAGACTAATAATTAGTTTGCTATCCGGTTTAGTATATTTTATTTCCTTTTTAGTGTCTACTATTATTTTATTTATTCTTTAGTTAAAGTTCCAGGCAATAATTAAGAAAGATTTGCCTTTAATTTTTAAAGTAGAGGTAGGTAAAGTAAGTAGGTATTGTTTAAGAGCTCTCTACTATACTTTTACAATATTATTAACTAGTACATTAATGGCATTTGTTTAAGGTTTATGTAACGTCTATCCCTAGGTTAAGAGACGCACCCTATTAAGAGATAAATTTGCGGTTTTAACCTTTAAAGTCTTTTACTTAGGAGTTAATAAAGTTATTGTCAGGATTATATCACGTGTGGTTATATGGTCACGTGTCGCCGCGGCACTAGCGTAGCGAGGAGCCTTAAGCTCCTCGCCCTTCCTCACCCCTTTCTTAGAATCAATTAAGAAGAACAATTATTATACTATCTACGAACTGTAGCTACGTGATATCCCCCTTGTGTAACCAACACTGATTAGTGGTTAACTTCACTGTTATACTATAGAGTAGCTAGGTATTCCACCAAGAAGAGACGAGCCACTATACTAGTGCTACTCGTGCTAAAGGAAGCTGTCTTTTAAGGTTAGAACTGGTCCTAAACCTTAAATAGAACTCTTCCACGAATTTAAGGATCTAAAGGCCAGAACTAGTCCTAAGCCTTTCTAAGATTACGGATTTTTGCGTCCATTACGCAGAACAACACGCTTTATAAGTTTTCGCGATTTAAGGCCAGAACTGGTCCTAAGCCCTATAATCGCAAATACACGTCTAAACGTATACTAAACGACGAACGCGTACTAAACGACAAATATATATCACAAACGCGTACTAAACGACAACCCCTATACCAAACAACAATCCCTACACTAACAACACTTCCCTTTTTCCGAAAACATGGCTATTCCAAACGACTAGAGAGACTCCCTACTACTAGGGGTAGCTATATACGCGAAACTTATCGATAAAGATTAGGATAAATTTACCATTAATATAACAACTTATACCGCAAAACAAGTTAATAGCTTTCTCCTACATTGTATTATATTCTATCGAAATAGATACTAGGCCGATTTATAGCTGTGGGAGTATTTTAGGGAAGATTTTATAGGATGGACCGCCGACACCTAGGCACTCAGTAACGCCAGTATTATTTAAGATTTTCAAGACTTCCTCCGTAGGAATGGGGTATACATTACTAAGAACGGTAACTCAATTGCTAGCAATATTTAGGCCGTTATTATTAGTATAGAAGAACTAGTATGGACGGAAGATAAGATTATATGTTAACTACGGAAGCCAAGAACCAACCGATATTCTTTAAAAGGCAACTTTAATTCGTATCAAAACCCCCAGAACGCTAATCTCCTACTTGGTCCTCCTCCTACCCAGCAGCAACGTCCGCAGCAGCCTCCGCAGCAACCATAACGTCCGCAGTAACGTCCGCAAGAACTTCTGGAAGAACCTCCGCAAGAACCTCTATAGATAACCTTAGGGCATTAAACACCTTAAGTTCCTTAAGCTGCCGTATCTAAACCTGTGCCTCTAGTTCCTTAGGCTGCCGTACCTTAACCTATACCTTAAGCTCCGCAACAAGCTCCGCCTTAAGCTCCGCAACAAGCTCTGCATTAAGCTCCGCAACAAGCTCCGCAATAAGCTCCGAAGTAACCTCCACAGCAAGAACCTCCGCAGCAATCTCCGCAAGAACCTCTGTAGCAACCACAGCAGCCGCAGCAATCTCCGCAGCAACCTCCGCAACAACCTCCGTAGGAACCTCCGCAGCGACCGCAGTAGCTATATATACATACACCACCTAAACCGGCCGTAACTAGTACAAAGCAAGGACCTAGGCAAGGACCTAGATATAGTAAGGAGGTGGCTATAATTGCAGAGATCTACACAGATAATAAGTTGTTTATGGCTTGCCAGGGAATTCCTTTGCAGTTTTTAATTGTTGCATGGGAAAAGGAATACCCTAGTTAAAAAGTATATACTACCTTCTTTACGGATCGCCGCTACTACAATTAAGATTAAGGCCGAAACTACGACCGAAACTACTACCGAAACTTTAGCCGCAATCGAGCACCCTGCGGACAATATAACAAAGGGGTAGGTTAAACAAATGGACTTGCCATAGAACCACCCGACGCTCGCACCGCACTGCCACCTAACAACAACTATAAGTACCGCACCGTACTGCCATATACCATCGACAAACTAATAGCGCCGCTATGCCTGCTATTACGATACTGATCGCGCTGATACGCCTGCGATCTACCAACAAGAATGATCGTGCCTATACGCCTACGATTAACCGACCAGCTGGTAGACAAGCTCTATACTTAACCACTATCATTACTGTCGCTGGTACCGTACTACCACCTAGACAGACCGCTGCCATGCTTGCAGCTGATTCCAATTTAACCATTACTACTCTGCCCGCAGCTTACCGATATTTTACTGCTCCCGCCTGCAGCCAATCTTCGACCTTTACTGCTTTGCCTGCAGCTAAACTAACACCTTGCTGCCTTGCTGCCTTTCTACAGCGCCATAAGTATAAAGAAGAATTGCCAGAAGCTTCTTATAGAGCTTAGTAAGGTAGATGACGGTTCTGGGGTACGCTACCTGCGACGTTCTATAGACCCTGACTTTAACTAGCCAATCAGGATTTTCCATCCCCGGGATAGAAAATCGCTATTGGCTCGCTTACCACTAGCGCCTTAGCGGCCTTCGCAAGACGTCTACCTACTACTTCCAAACGCTTTGGTTTAGAGGCATTTATACAAGCCGCCACAGGAGGCAAATTTTAGGATAGCGAGACTTATATTACAATGGCAATAGTAAGTAAAAAGGATTGATACTTGTTACGCTAGTTAAGCGGTATTTTATATATAGATGGCAACCATAAAAGAAGAGTTGCTAGTGTCGGGATTATATTACGTGTGGTTATATGGTCACGTGTCGCCGCGGCACTAGCGTAGCGAGGAGCCTTAAGCTCCTCGCCCTTCCTCACCCCTTTTTTAGAATCAATTAAGAAGAACAATCATCATACTGTCTACGAACCGTAGCTACGTGATATCCCCCTTGTGTAACCAACAGTTATACTTAATATCTTCTTATTCTTCAGCTATTTCTTTATATAGAAACCACTCTACAGCGAGAATATAACTGTAGTTGGTTATGCTATTAATCGTCCTATTAGTGGCGTCGAGAGCTACTTTAGCTATTCCCCCCTGCTCTATTATAACTATAGGCCTAAGTATAAATTTTAGGATCTTAGATTAATAGCTCTATTAAAAATATATATAATTTAAAAGTTTTAAGACACTCTGCTTTTATAAATATGCATTTAGGGAATTTCGCTAGGTAGAGAAGGGGTGTTTACTAAGGCGTAATAATTTAGTACGTATTAATGTGCATTAGTATACTTATATTAAACTATATTTTTATAGTATTAATTTTAACACCATCCTATTTTTAGAATATATTTTAGCATTATTATAGCGTACGCAATCTCTTCCCCGCTTCCTATTATTAAATATTTTAAATATTAACTACTATCTTAAAACCTTCTAAGATGTTTATAAATATTTATTAAATATATTATAAGAGCACGCCATAAAGAAAAAAACATCTAGCTAAAGAAGAAGAAATTTAACTATCTTTATAAGGATGCGAAGACTAACCTAGTTAGAGTAATAGTAGATAGGAAATTCGGCGAACTGGCTATATTTTTCTGTATAGTTATTCTAATATTTTAGATACGTAAAGGGGAGTTAATACTCTAGTTTAACTAGTAAAAGCTTATCCTAAAAAACAGCTATTTTAAATTAGTTTTATTATAGGCTGACCCTAATAATACTAAGGCGGCTATAATTATAGCTATAGAGAACTAAGTAAGGATAGAGTAGAGGCGCTAATATAAGGAACTTCTGGCTATGTAGAAGGAAGATAGTAGCGATCTAAATACTAAACTTAAGATACCGAAACTTACCTAAGCCGAGTTATATACTAACGCGAAAATAGTAGTAAGCGTAGCCTAAATTGTTTAATACTGGGACTAGTAAGCCCCTATTATAATTAAGTCTAATAAGTTTAATAAGTCTAATAATAAACGTCTAAAATTTTAGAGTTGCATACTTAAGGACTTAATAGTCGCTAAGTAGACTACTAACCCGCTTAGTAAGGAGTTCACTAATATACTTAACAACTATTTTTAATAGAATGTAAAGTTCTTTAAAGCTAAAAAATCTATAATTGCGTTTATATTAAAAAAAGAATAAATAGTTCAGCGTATAAGATTATTATTACTACTTACTTACCTCTTATACTAGCTTATTAGTTTAATAGGCTATATAAAGAATATGGTAAAGATAAGGTGCTCTACTATATAGCCGGTATA
>Ga0307515_10009658_pt1 | contig 18613 bp, 13 predicted proteins | sample 17_EM_MG_FD_194513 | JGI IMG/M metagenome (GOLD analysis project Ga0307515, IMG submission 194513) | Populus trichocarpa ectomycorrhiza microbial communities from riparian zone in the Pacific Northwest, United States - 17_EM | ecosystem: Host-associated > Plants > Roots > Unclassified | place...
GTCGTCATCTATTTCATCCTCAAGGCGATGGGCATCGACCTCATGCAGGTGCTCGACACCGGCAGCACGACGAGCGGACCCGGCTACGAGCAGAGCCAGTCGTCCGGCACGCCCGCGCCCGCCAATGACGAGATGACCGCCTTCATGCGCACGGTTCTCGCCGAGACCGAGGATACCTGGACGGGTATCTTCCAGGCGCAGGGCCAGAATTACGAGGAGCCGCGCCTTGTGCTCTTCTCGGGCTCGACGGCATCGGCCTGTGGCTCCGCATCGGCGGCGACCGGACCGTTCTATTGCCCGAGCGACCACAAGGTCTATCTCGACACGGCCTTCTTCCAGGAGCTTTCCGACCGGTTCGGCGCGTCGGGCGATTTCGCCGAGGCCTATGTCGTCGCCCACGAGGTCGGCCACCACGTGCAGAACCTGCTCGGCATCTTGCCGAAGTTCAACCAGGCCCGTCAGCGCATGAGCGAAGCCGAGGCCAACAAGATGTCGGTGCGGGTCGAACTGCAGGCCGATTGCTTCGCCGGCATCTGGGGCAAATATACGCAACAGAAGGGCATGCTGGAGTCCGGCGATCTGGAAGAGGCGCTGAATGCCGCCCAGCAGATCGGCGACGACACGCTGCAGAAGCGCTCGCAAGGCTATGTCGTGCCTGAGAGTTTCAACCACGGCACCTCGGCGCAGCGCGTCAAATGGTTCAAGCGTGGTTTTGATAGCGGACAGTTGACGGCCTGTGACACGTTCTCGGGGCCGGTTTGAGGATATACGCCTCCTTTTTGTAGCACCCTCCTGAAAAACATTTGTGATGGAAACGAGGGCAGCGGCTTGCTCCCTCTTCTCCCCGGCGGGGAGAAGGTGGCCCGAAGGGTAGGATGAGGGGGCCACACGGCACGCCATTTATTGCCCTTCGCTTGCGCTCAGGGCATTCGCAGTTTCACTGCTCACCCCCTCAACCGCCTGCCGGCACCTTCTCCCCGCTGGGGAGAAGAGATTCGTTGCAGCGCTGCGTTCTCCCTCATCTGCGGCGGAGACGGTGGAATGGAGCGTAATCTGTCCCAATAATTACCTCTCACTATCCATATGCTGCAGCATCTGTTCCGGATAACGCCCACCTGCAGCCGCATCCTTCGGCACGGCGCGTTCGATGGCGGCGAAATCCTCGGGCGACAGGTCGACTGCGCGTGAACCCAGCGCCTCTGTCAGCCGGTCGCGGCGGCGGGCACCGATGATGGGGACGATGTCCTTGCCCTTGGCTGCCACCCAGGCGATGGCGATCTGGGCGACCGAGACGCTCTTTGCCTCGGCGATCTCGCGCAGTTTCTCCACCAGAGCGAGGTTCTGGTCGACATTGCCTTCCTGGAAGCGCGGGCTGTAAGTGCGGAAGTCGCCGGCGGTCGTGCCCTGGCCTTTCTGCCAGTGGCCGCTGATCAGGCCGCGCGAGAGCACGCCGTAAGCGGTGATCGAGATGCCGAGTTCGCGCGTCGTCGGCAGGATCTTCTCCTCGATGCCGCGTGAGATCAGTGAATATTCGATCTGCAGGTCGACGATCGGGGCAACGGTGGCAGCGCGGCGGATGGTGTCGGCGCCGATTTCCGACAGGCCGATATGCCTGACATAGCCTGCCTTGACCATGTCGGCGATGGCGCCGATCGTGTCCTCGATCGGCACGTTCGGATCGAGGCGGGCCGGGCGGTAGATGTCGATATAATCGACGCCGAGGCGCTGCAGCGTATAGGTGAGGAAATTCTTGACCGCGGCGGGGCGGCCATCGATGCCGCTCCAACCGCCGACCGGATCGCGCAGGGCGCCGAACTTGACGCTGAGGACGACGTCCTCGCGCTTGCGGCCTTTCAGCGCCTCGCCGATCAGCATCTCGTTATGACCCATGCCGTAGAAATCGCCGGTGTCGAGCAGGTTGATGCCGGCGTCGAGTGCGGCATGGATCGTCGCGATGCTCTCCTCGCGGTCGGCGGGTCCGTACATGCCGGACATGCCCATGCAGCCGAGGCCGATGACCGAGACATCGGGTCCGGTTTTTCCCAAACGATAGGTCTGCATTTTTCTTCTCCTTCATCCGCGCTGGGTGTGCGCCGTCGAATGCTGTTCTACCGCTTTCACATTTGTGCGATAATCCGGATAGTGTCGAACAGGCCGTACGGAAAAATGTACAATGAATGATCTTCCTCTCAGTGATCTGGATGCCTTCACCGCAATTGCAAGAGAACGCAGCTTTCGCGCCGCCGCCCGCAAGCGTGGGGTTTCGGCGTCTTCGCTCAGCGACTCGCTGAGGCGGCTGGAGGAACGGCTGGGTGTGCGCCTGCTCAACCGGACGACGCGCAGCGTTACGCCGACGGCGGCCGGCGAACGGTTGCTCGCGCAACTCGAGCCGGCACTTGGCGAGGTCGCCGCAGCCCTCGGCGCGCTCGACAATTTCCGCGACAGCCCGGCCGGCACGCTACGGCTCAACGTGCCGACGATCGCGGCCCGGCTGTTCCTGCCGGATCTCGCCTGCCGGTTCCTGAAGCTCTATCCCGACATCGAGCTGGAGATCCTCACCGAGGATACGTTCATCGACGTGCTCGCCGCCGGTTTCGATGCCGGCATTCGTTATGACGAGCGGATAGAGCGCGATATGATCGCCGTGCCGATCGGGCCGCGCCGGCAGCGCTATATCACCGCCGCATCGCCCTCCTATCTCAGGGAAAGGGGCGTGCCGCTGCATCCGCGCGATCTGCTGGAGCACAGCTGCATCCGGCACCGTTTCCTCAGTGGTTCGGTCCTCGCCTGGGAGTTCGAGCGCGGCGAGGAGACGCTGGTGATCTCGCCAAGCGGGGCGCTCGCCGCCAATTCGATCGAGATGGAGCTTGCCGTCGCGGTAGAGGGGCTCGGCGTCATTCGTACGTTCTCGGAACTTTTGGAACCGGCCATCGCCTCCGGCCAGCTCGTCACGGTTCTCGACGCGTGGGTCAGCGAATTTTCCGGTCCGTTTCTCTACTATGCCAGCCGCAGGCACATGCCGGCGCCGCTGCGCGCCTTCGTCGATTTCCTGAAGGTCGAGCAGCGGCGTGCGCCTGTTGGTTGAGTCTCCATAAATTCCCGTAGAGTATTATTAAGAACTTTGAATGTTCACGTATTGTTTCGGTTTATTTTCTGCGCTATGTCATTTTGGTGGCGATGAGATCGTCTTTTCAGAAAACAATCGCTGTAGAGATGCCTCATGCTTGATCCGAAATTCGTGCGTCGCGGCCTGTTCCTGGTCTTCGTCATCCTCTTCCTCGATATCATCGGCATCGCCATCATCATGCCGGTGTTGCCCGCCTATCTCGAGCAACTGACCGGCGGCACCGTCAGCGATGCGGCGATCGACGGCGGCTGGCTGATGCTCGTCTATGCCGGCATGCAGTTCCTGTTTGCGCCAGTCCTTGGAAACCTGTCCGACCGTTTCGGCCGCCGGCCGATCCTTTTGTTATCGGTGCTGACCTTCGCGATCGACAATTTCATCTGCGGTATCGCCACCAGCTTCTGGATGCTGTTTGTCGGCCGGGTTCTTGCCGGCGTCAGCGGCGGCAGCTTCGCCACCTGCTCGGCCTATATCGCCGACATCAGCACGGAGGAAAACCGGGCAAAGAATTTCGGCCTGATCGGCATCGCCTTCGGTGTGGGCTTTACGCTCGGCCCTGTCATCGGCGGTTTCCTCGGCGAATTCGGCCCGCGCGTACCCTTCCTCGGTGCAGCGGCGCTGTCGCTCGTCAATTTCATTGCCGCCTGTTTCCTGCTGCCGGAAACGCTGGAGGCGAAGAACCGCCGCCGGTTCGAATGGAAGCGCGCCAATCCGCTCGGCGCGCTCCGCCAGATGCGGCACTATCCCGGCATCGGCTGGGTCAGCCTCGTCATGTTCCTGTTCTTCCTGGCGCATGCTGTCTATCCCTCGGTCTGGTCGTTCGTTTCGACCTATCGCTATGGCTGGAGCGAGGGGCAGATCGGGTTGTCGCTCGGCATCTACGGCATCGGCGCGGCACTCGTCATGGGACTGGTGCTGCCGCGTGTCGTGCCTGTGCTCGGCGAGTGGAAGACAGCACTTCTCGGCCTCTGTTTTTCGGCCGCAGCGCTGACCGGTTATGCCTTCGCCTGGGACGGCTGGGTCGTCTATGTGATCATCATCGCGACTGTCATGGAAAACGTCGCCGATCCGCCGCTGCGCAGCATCGCCGCCGGCAAGGTGCCGCCATCGGCGCAGGGCGAACTGCAAGGCGCACTCACCAGCCTCAGCAGTATCACCACCATCGTCGGGCCGCTGATCTTCACGCAGATGTTCGGCTATTTCACGAAGGCAGAGGCGCCGGTCACCTTTGCCGGCGCGCCCTATCTTGCCGCCGCTTTCTTCATTCTGGTGGCAGCCGGAGTCTTCCTTTTGCGCGTCAAGATGAGAGAGCCTGCCAAGGCTCTGGAAGCGACAGGCTGATCGATCAGAAATGGTGATGTCATGATGAATTTTTCATCATTTGCCTCTTTTGGGGTGGTTCTTTGCGGCACTTTGATCTAATGCCCAATGATATTTCGCCGCGAGCTGCGGCGACGCAGATTTCAACCACAGGACTAGTGTCATGGACACGCCGATCGACGCGCGCAGGCTTGCGCCGATAACCGATAACCGTTGGGCCGCGCATTTTCGCGCGACGCTGGCGCTCGGCATTCCGCTGATCGGCGCGCAGCTTGCCCAGCTGGGCATCAACACCACCGACGTCATGATCGTCGGCCGTCTCGGCGCCGAGCAACTGGCGGCGATGGTGCTTTCGGCGCAGTTCCTGTTCACAATCCTGATCTTCGGCTCGGGTTTCGCCATCGCCGTCATTCCCATGGTGGCGCAGGCCTATGGCCGCGGCGACGTCGTCTCCGTGCGCCGGTCGCTGCGCATGGGTCTCTGGGTGGTGATCGGATACTGGGTCATCATGCAGCCCGCCTTCTTCAATTCCGAGCGGATCCTTCTCTTCGCGCAGCAGAAGCCCGAGGTGGCGAAGCTTGCCCATGGCTACATCATGATCGGCCAGTTCGGCGTGCTGCCGGCGCTGCTCTTCAACGTCATGCGCTCGCTCGTCAGCGCCATCGGCAAGGCGGGCATCATCCTCAACGTCACCATCGCCACGCTGGTGATGAACGCGATCTTTGCCTATATCCTCGTGCTCGGCCATTTCGGCTTTCCGGCGATGGGGCTCGAAGGTGCTGCGATCGTTTCGGTGGTCGTGCAGACGGCAGGCTTCCTCTTCATCCTCGCTTTCGTTCAGCGGCGGGAGGAGACCCGGCGCTACGAGATCTTCGTGCGGTTCTGGAAGCCCGACTGGCATGCGCTGCTGGAGGTCCTCCGGCTCGGTTTCCCGATCAGCGTTACCATCCTTGCCGAGGTCAGCCTGTTCACGGTGGCATCGCTGCTGATGGGTTTTATCGGCACGATCGAACTTGCCGCTCACGGCATCGCACTGCAATGGGCGTCGATCGCCTTCATGATCCCGCTCGGCCTCAGCCAGGCAGCGACGGTACGCGTCGGCGTTGCGCATGGGCAGGGGGATTATCGGGGGCTGGTGCGCGCTTCGATCACCGTGCTCATCCTTGCCTGCGCCATCTCGGCGGTGGGTGGCGTGCTCTTTGCGACCATGCCGCAATTCCTCGGCAGCTGGTTCCTCGACGTCAGCTCGCCGGAGGCGCCTGAGGTGCTTGCCTATGCCGGGCCGCTGATTATCGTTGCCGGGCTTTTCCAGCTGGTCGACGGGCTTCAGGTGATTGCCAACGGCTTGCTGCGCGGCCTCAAGGATGCGCGCGTGCCGATGATCATGGCGCTGATTGCCTATTGGCCGATTGGTTTCTTCCTCGCCTGGCTCTTCGCCTTTCCGCTGGGTTTCGGCGGCGTCGGCATCTGGTTCGGTTTCCTCGTCGGGTTGGCGGCCGCGGCCGTCATGCTCTGCATACGGTTCTATATTCTCCTTCGCCGCGAGGCGGAGCTGGCAAGAGTATGATGTCTTCGGTTCAGGCTGCGACCGGCTTGTAGCCGGCGATATCGGCGCGGATGCCGAGCCGTTCGAACATGTCCCGCGGATCAGCATTCGCCGTCGCCTGCGTGGCGGCGAGCGCCATCCCTACCCGCTCGAACACCTCGGCATTTTCCCATTCTGCGATCGTCACGAAGTTGAATTCGCCAGGTCCGGCGACCTGCTCCAGGACGCTGTGGCCGATGAAGCCTTCCTGCGCCTGCAGCAGGGCATGCCTGCACACCATATTCATCAGGAACTCGTCGCGTGCCGGGGCCGGCACGACGAACTTGTCGATCCTGTAGAAAACTCCGCTCATCCAGTTTTCTCCTGCGTCGGATATTCGCAGGCAGATCTGTAATTCCTCAAGTTAAGTTGAGGTCAATATGCGGATAAAGAAAAAGGCCCGTTTCGGCGGGCCTTCATCTGAATGGGGCATTGCTTGAAATCAGCGTTCGGCAAGCGCCGGCTCGCCCTTCTTTTCGCGCACCATGTTGATGAAGCGGCGGAAGAGATAGTGGCTGTCCTGCGGGCCGGGAGAGGCTTCCGGATGATGCTGGACGGAGAAGACCTGCTTGCCGAGGACGCGCAGGCCGCAATTGGTGCCGTCGAAGAGCGAAATATGAGTCTCTTCAACACCATCGGGCAGCGACTTCGAGTCGACCGCAAAGCCATGGTTCATCGAGACGATCTCGACCTTGCCGGTCGTATGGTCCTTGACGGGGTGGTTGGCGCCATGATGGCCCTGGTGCATCTTTTCGGTCTTGGCGCCGAGTGCGAGACCCAGCATCTGATGGCCGAGGCAGATGCCGAAAACCGGGATGTCGGTCGCAATCAGCGTCTTGATGACAGGCACGGCATATTCGCCGGTCGCAGCCGGATCGCCCGGGCCGTTCGACAGAAAGATGCCGTCCGGCCGCATGGCGAGCACGTCTTCGGCGCTGGTTGCGGCCGGCATGACGGTGACCTTGCAGTCGAGGCCGGCAAACAGGCGCAGGATGTTGCGCTTGACGCCGTAATCGAGGCAGACGACGTGATAGCTGGCATCGGCGGCTGCGAGTTCGCCGTAGCCTTCGTTCCAGACCCACGGCGTTTCGGTCCATTGCGAGGACTGGCCCGATGAGGCGATCTTGGCAAGGTCGAGGCCTTCGAGGCCGCTCCAGGCCTTGGCTTCCGCCTTCAGCGCCTCGACATCGAAGTTGCCCTGGGGATCATGGGCGATGACGGCGTTCGGCGAGCCGTTCTCGCGGATCCAGGCCGTCAGCGCGCGTGTGTCGATGCCGCAGAGGCCGATGATCCCGCGCGCCTTCAGCCATGCATCAAGGTGTTTGGCGGCGCGATAGTTCGAGGGTTGGGTGATGTCGGCCTTGAAGATGACGCCGACGGCGCCGTGGCGGGCGGCGGGCGTCAGATCCTCGATATCTTCGTCGTTGGTGCCGATATTGCCGATATGGGGAAAGGTGAAGGTGACGATCTGGCCGAGATAGGAAGGGTCCGTCAGGATCTCCTCATAGCCGGTCAGCGCGGTGTTGAAGACCACTTCGGCCTGGACCTTGCCGATGGCGCCGATGCCCTTGCCTTCGATGACGGTGCCGTCGGCAAGAACGAGCAGGGCGGTCGGCTTTTCGATTGTCCAGGGTGCTGTCGCGGTCATCTTCATCCCGTTTCCGGCGGCCGGTGCGCGCGTCGCCGCGCTGGCCGCCATTTGATCTCGCAGGCGTGTGGACGCGGCAATGCCGCGCTCTTCAGGCCTGATCACGAATTTTGGTGCAGGTGGCGGTAAATAGCCACGCAATTGCTTGCGGTCAATCTTTGTAGCCGAGATCGGGGCCGTTTTCCTGCGCTTTATCGCATTGACCGCGCAATTTATTTGATCCCCCGCATTAGCGTGGTTTATGAAGCGGCATCAAAACAGGAGTGATGACCATGCTGCGCGATCAACTCGCCACCCAGCTGAAAGAGGCGATGAAGGCCAAGAATGCGGAGCGGCTTTCCACCGTCCGGCTGATTCAGGCTGCGGTCAAGGATCGCGATATCGCCAATCGCGGCGTCGGCAAGGAGCAGGCGAGCGACGACGAGATCCTGCAGATTCTTGCCAAGATGGTGAAGCAGCGCGACGAATCGGCAAAGATCTACGAGGAGAATTCCCGGCCGGAGCTTGCCGCCAAGGAGCGCGCCGAAATCATCGTCATCCAGGATTTCATGCCGAAGCAGCTTTCCGACAGCGAAGTGCGCGCCAATGTGTCGGCGATCATCGCCGAGACGGGGGCTGCAGGCGCCAAGGACATGGGCAAGGTGATGGCGGCGCTCAAGGAGCGTTATGCCGGCCAGATGGATTTCGCCAAGGCGTCGGCCACCGTCAAGGAGCTCTTGAGCTGATCGGTCTTAAACGACCCGTCTTGCCTGCGGTTCTTCACGGACCGCAGGCCCGAGCACCGCTTCGGCGGCGGCATCGATGATGGCGAATTTCGACGCCTGATAATTCCAGTATTCTTGGATGAAGTGGCTCGACAGCCAGAAGTCGCCTTTGCGCGAGGGCTCGGTCCAGCCGATGTTTCCCATCGCGGCAGCCTGTGTCAGAAGCCGCTTCAGATGGGTGTTGGAGATCATGAACTGATCGCGGATTTCCTTGAGCGACAGCGGGCCGAGCACGACACGTTCGGTCCCGCGGGGAAATTCCGGAAGGCGCGAGATCAGGTAGTCCATCACCAGCCCGCCGGAATTTGCCCAGTTGAAAAGGTTGAAGGTGGAGCCGGGATTGCGCACCGACTCGCTTTTGATGATCGACCTTGCGATCAGCGGCTGGATCTTTGCCATCATTCCCGAGGGATCGGCAGTGACTTTTTCAGCGCGTTCGCCGCCGTCGAGGCTGTCGAGGATCATCATGTGAGCGATGAGCCAGCGGCCGAAATGCTGCTCGGCGATTTCAGTCGGCTCCAGATAGCGGGTGCGCTTGTCGGGGCCGGGAACCGCGCACAGGAAGCGATAAGCCAGCATTTCCTGCAGGAAGGCCGCGGCCGTGTTGCGGCTTGCGATGTCGTTCTTGACGGCAAAATCGACGAAACGGCCGGAATAGAGGCCACTCTTCCCGTTGCCGGGATAACCGTAGTGGAGCGCGAAGCCGGCATGGGCCATCAGCCAGCGCTGCTGCGCGGCGAAAATCGAGGCAATGCGCGGGCTCTCGCGATAGAGGGCGAGCATCTGATTGGCGCAATGCAGGATCGCAGCGAGAAAGCGATCGTTGGCTGCAAGATTTTCCGCTGTAAAGGCCATTGGGAGGTGTCCAGGAGTTCGGCGCATACATCTTTCATGCGGGCGCTGCCTGTCAATGATTTTGTCAATAAGCAGTTAATTTCAAAGGGAGAGCTGTTTCAAAAGAGCCAGGAATTTAAGAAGGCAGGAGCTGGGGGCGCTCCTGCCTTCTTGCTCTTTGCTTCCACCGGCAACGCAGGGCCGAAGCCCAAGCCGAAGGGTATTTGCAAAGGCACCCTTGCGAAGCGGCGCCGGGGGTAGGGATGGTGCTTCGCTCGGGGATCGCTTTGTTGAGTTCGAACCTATTGCGGAGCGGCGGCTTATTCAAATTACAAAAAAATAATAATTGCCGAAATCCGTGCTTCCGGAGGCGTCGAGAAGAATGCCAGGGAGGTGGCAGAGAGACAATGGAGCGTCGCCATCGATGACGGTAATGTGTTGTTTCCAAAAGATTTATTTCGGTTTTATTGAAGGCCGCCGTTCTTGCCGAGGCGTTTGGAACGATGGAATTCCGACCGTTCGATGACAATAATGTCGCACCCTGTCGCAGGGGGCGATAACGCGTTGTTGATGGGATAGCCGCCATCGAAAAAGTGCCGTTCCTGATGCGTGTATTGCCTGTGAATAGCGGGTTTTCGTCACAAGTTTCGTGGCATGGGGCGGCAAAGCAGCTTATATGGAGGCTGGCCAAGAGGGACAGATGCGCTTTTCCAACACCTTTCTCGATGAGATTCGCGACCGCGTTCCGATTTCGAACGTGATCGCGCGCCGCGTGAGCTGGGACAAGCGCAAGACCAACGTATCGCGCGGCGATTACTGGGCCTGCTGCCCGTTCCACGGCGAGAAATCGCCGAGCTTTCACTGCGAGGATCGCAAGGGCCGCTATCACTGCTTCGGCTGCGGCGTTACCGGCGATCATTTCCGCTTTCTCACCGAACTCGAAGGCCTGAGCTTCCCCGAGGCTGTGCAGCAGATCGCCGACATGGCCGGTATGCCGATGCCGCTCGCCGATCCTGTCATGGAGCAGCGGGAGAAGGAACGCGGCTCGCTGATCGACGTCATGGAAATGGCGACGCAATTTTTCCAGGATCAGTTGCAGGCGGCCATTGGCGCGAAGGCGCGCGCCTATCTGCGCGACCGCGGGCTGACGGGCCGCACCATCGAAACTTTCCGTCTCGGTTATGCGCCCGACAGTCGCAATGCGCTGAAGGAATTCCTCGCCGGCAAGGGTGTGCTCAAGGAGCAGATCGAGGCGTGCGGCCTGGTCGTCCATGAAAATGTGCCTGTTTCCTACGACCGCTTCCGCGACCGCATCATGTTTCCGATCCTCTCCTCGCGGGAAAAGGTGATTGCTTTCGGTGGCCGCGCCATGTCGGCCGATGCGCCGGCGAAATACCTGAATTCCAACGAGACCGAGCTCTTCCACAAGGGCAATGTCCTTTATAATTTCGCCCGGGCGCGGCGCGCGATCCAGGGGCCTGGCCGCGGCGATGCGCAGGACGACAATGCGACCGGCACGATCATCGCCGTCGAAGGCTATATGGACGTGATCGCGCTGCATCAGGCCGGCATCGAGAATGCCGTTGCGCCGCTCGGCACCGCGCTCACCGAAAACCAGCTCGAGCTGCTCTGGAAGATGGTGCCGCAACCGGTGCTCTGCTTCGATGGCGACGGCGCCGGCATCCGTGCCGCCAATCGCGCGGCGGAACTGGCGTTGCCGCATTTGAAGCCCGGCCGTTCCGTCCGTTTCGCGCTTCTGCCTGACGGCAAGGACCCTGACGATCTCGTGCGCGACGAGGGCCGCGCGCCGTTCGACAAGGTGATGAACCAGGCAAAGCCGCTTTCCGAAATGCTCTGGAGCCGGGAGATCAACACCGGCAAATTCGACACGCCCGAGGCGCGCGCCGAATTGGAGGCGCGGCTGAAGCAACTTGTCGCCGTCATTGCCGACGAGAACGTGCGCCGTCACTACCAGCAGGATATTCGCGACCGGTTGAACGCCTTCTTCCAGCCGCAGTTCCAGAACCGCAACAATGGCGAACGCCGCGGCGGCTTCAACGGCAACAGCAATTTCCGGTCCGGCCGCGACAATGCCGGCAAGGCGGGGCCGAAAAGCCCTAGCGTCATTTCTGACCGGCTCGTCCGCTCAGGCCCCGTGCGCGGCCATCAGGATAACACGGCGCTGCGCGAAAGCGTGCTGGCGCTGACCGTCGTCAATCATCCGGCACTGATGATCGACGATTATGACGAGATCGCCGCTATCGATTATGACAGCCGCGAGCTGCAGCGGCTATGGTCGGCGATGCTGGGGGCAGCCGCTGCCGTCGCCGGCCCGCACCTGACGCGCGAATATCTGACCGAGAGGCTGGAATTCGAAGGCTTCGGCCCGTTGATCAAGAGCCTCGACCAGCAGGTTCGCAATGCGCGGCTGTGGATCGCAACCGAGGAGGCGGCAATGGAAGATGCGCGTGAGGGATACCGCCAGGCGCTGGCCTTTCACAAACGAGCAAAGGCCCTGCGCAGGCAGAAGATCGAGCTCGAGCGTGAGATCGCGCTGGCGACCGAAGCCGGCGACGGCGAGGCGATCGTTCAACTGATACGAGCACAGCAGGAAGTGCATTTCGAAAGGGTGCGCCTTGAGAATCAGGAGGCGATCATCGACGGCTTTGGCGTGCTTTCCGGCCGCGTCAAAGGGGCGGCTAATCACTGATGTCGCTGATCGAAGGTCATGAACCGGGCTTTTCCGCTTCCGGCGCACTGTTTTCCGCTGGCCGCTCACCGCTTAATATCCTCAAGCAGGTCTACGGCTATTCCTCCTTCCGCGGCAAGCAACAGCAGGTGGTCGAGCATCTGGTCGCAGGCGGCGATGCCGTCGTGCTCTTCCCCACCGGGGCCGGCAAATCGCTGTGCTTCCAGATCCCGGCACTCTGCCGTGATGGCGTCGGTATCGTGGTTTCGCCGCTGATCGCGCTGATGCGCGATCAGGTGGAGGCGATGAAGCAGCTTGGCATCCGCGCCGCTGCGCTCAATTCGTCGCTGTCGCGCGAGGAATTCGTCGAGGTTCGCCGCGCGCTTTCGGCAGGCCAGCTCGACCTTCTCTATGTGACGCCCGAGCGCATCCTCACCGATGGTTTCCGCGAGCTGATCGCCAACGAGAAGATCGCGCTCTTCGCAATTGACGAAGCCCATTGCGTCTCGCAATGGGGCCATGATTTTCGGCCGGAATATCGCGAGCTCGGCCGGCTCGGCGAGCAATATCCCGGTGTGCCCAGGGTGGCGCTGACGGCAACGGCCGATCCGCACACGCGCGACGACATGATCGAGCGGTTGGGGTTGGATACAGCCGCGATCTTCACCACCAGCTTCGACCGCCCGAATATCGCCTACGAGATCGTCGAGCGCGACCAGCCACGCCAGCAGCTGCTGCGGTTCCTATCCGGTCATAAGGGCGACAGCGGCATCGTCTATTGCCTGTCGCGCGCCAAGGTCGAGGATACGGCCGAGTGGCTGAACGGGCAGGGCATCCGCGCGCTTGCCTATCATGCCGGCATGGACAGGGCGGTTCGCGACGCCAATCAGGATGCCTTCCTGAAAGAAGAAAATCTTTGCCTGGTCGCCACCGTCGCCTTCGGCATGGGCATCGACAAGCCGAACGTGCGGTATGTCGCCCATCTCGACCTGCCGGGTTCGGTGGAAGCCTATTATCAGGAGACCGGCCGTGCCGGACGCGACGGCCTGCCGTCGGAGGTCTGGATGGCCTATGGCATGGCCGACGTCATCCAGCGCGGCCGGATGATTGACGAGGGCAATGCCGCCGCGGAGATCAAGCGGGTCGAGCGCGCCAAGCTCAATGCGCTGCTGGCGATCTGCGAGACGGCGTCTTGCCGCCGCCAGGCGATCCTTGCCCATTTCGGCGAGGCGCATGCCGGCCAATGCGGCAATTGCGACACCTGCCTGAAGCCGGTCGAGACCTGGGAGGGCACGGAGGCGGCGATCAAGGCGCTGGCTGCCGTCTACCGCACCGGAGAACGCTTCGGCGCTGGCCATGTCGTCGATGTGCTGCTCGGCAACGTCAACGAAAAGACCGAGCGCTTCGGCCATGCCGAAATGCCGGTTTTCGGCGCCGGCAAGGATATTCCGGCGCGCGTCTGGCAGTCGGTCTTTCGCCAGTTGCTCGCCATGGGGCTGATCCGCGTCGATCACGAGGCCTTCGGCGCGTTGAAGCTGGAGCCGGAGGCGCGCGCCGTCTTCAAGCATGAGCGGCAAGTCTTCTTCCGCAAGGACCGGCCGGCGTCGGAACGGCGCACGAAGAAGGCCGAGCGCAGCGAGCGCAAATCGGCACTGTCAGGCGCGGACGGCCCTCTCTTCGAGGCGCTGCGGGCCGAGCGCATGGCGATCGCCAAATCGCTCGGCGTGCCGCCCTATGTCGTCTTCCCCGATACGACGCTGATCGCTTTCGCCACCGAGAAGCCGCGAAGCCGCAAGGAACTGCTCGCCATATCAGGCGTCGGGCAGGCAAAGCTGGAACGTTACGGCGATGCGTTTCTAGAGATCATTCTCTCGCACGACAACGGCTGAACGGGACCCACTGATCCTTGAGGTCTGGAGAGGGGGCATGGTAGATGCTGTCTCCAGGAGAGAGCTGATGGCGCAGAATATCTACGATAAGCCGGAATTCTTTCACGGATACAGCCAGATGCGGCGCTCCGTCCACGGTCTCGAGGGGGCGTCCGAATGGCCGACGGTACGTGCACTGCTGCCTGATCTTGCCGGCAAGCGCATCGTCGATTTCGGCTGGTTTTCGCGTTTTGCCATGGCTGAAGGTGCTGCCAGCGTATTCGGGCTCGATATCTCGGAAAAGATGATCGCCAGAGCGAGGGCCGAGACGACCGATGCCGCGATCACCTACGAGATCGCCGACCTCGAACATCTCAAGCTCACTGAGGCGTCCTTCGATTTCGCTCACAGCTCGCTGGCGCTGCATTATATCGAGGATTTCGCCGGTCTCGTCGCGACCGTCTATCGCGCACTTTTGCCGGGATCGCATTTCGTCTTCACCATCGAGCATCCGATCTTCATGGCGCCGACCAACCCGGCCTGGGCTGCTGATGCCGACGGGCGGCGCATCTGGCCGCTCGATCGATATTCCGTCGAAGGCCCGCGCACGACCGACTGGCTCGCCAAGGGTGTCGTCAAGCAGCACCGCAAGCTCGGCACGACACTCAACACTCTGATTGCGGCGGGCTTTACCATCCGCCATGTCGAGGAGTGGAGCCCGAACGATCGGGAATTGCGCGACAATCCGGGTTGGGCGGAGGAAATGGACCGGCCGACGTTTCTGCTGATCTCGGTCCAGCGCTGAAGAAGACAAGCCGGCGGCGATATGCTAACCCGGCGGGCACGGAAATCTCCATGAAAGGCCGCCCATGACCTCGCAATTTCTCTCCCATCTCAGCAACGAGATCTCGGCGCTGAAGGATGCCGGCCTCTATAAATCCGAGCGCGTCATCAGCTCCAAGCAGGCGGGCGAGATTGCGATTTCGACCGGCGAGCGGGTGCTGAATTTCTGCGCCAACAACTATCTCGGCCTTGCCGACAATGACGAACTGGCCGAGGCCGGCAAGAAGGCGCTCGACCGCTACGGCTACGGCATGGCCTCGGTCCGCTTCATCTGCGGCACGCAGGAGGAGCACAAGCAGCTCGAAGCGCGGATCTCCTCCTTCCTCGGCATGGAAGACACGATCCTTTATTCGTCCTGCTTCGATGCCAATGGCGGCCTCTTCGAAACGCTGCTCTCCGAAGAGGATGCGATCATTTCGGATGCGCTGAACCATGCCTCGATCATCGACGGCGTCCGGCTTTCCAAGGCCAAGCGCTTCCGCTACGCCAATAACGACATGGCGGCGCTGGAAGAAGAGCTGAAGAAGGCCGAAGGCAGCCGCTTCAAGCTGATCGCCACCGACGGCGTCTTCTCGATGGACGGCATCATCGCCAATCTCGCCGGCGTCTGCGATCTCGCCGAGAAATACGGCGCGATGGTGATGGTCGACGACAGCCATGCCGTCGGCTTCGTCGGCAAGAACGGCCGTGGGTCGCCCGAATATTGCGGTGTCGAGGGCCGGATCGACATTATCACCGGCACGCTCGGCAAGGCGCTCGGCGGCGCGTCGGGCGGTTACACCTCGGCAAAGGCCGAGGTTGTGGAGTGGCTGCGGCAGCGCTCGCGGCCCTATCTGTTCTCGAACACGCTGGCGCCCGTTATCGCGGCTGCGTCGCTCAAGGTCTTCGACCTGATCGAAAATGGCGATGCCTTGCGGCAGCGCCTTTCGGGCAATGCCGATCTCTTCCGCAGCGAAATGACCAAGCTCGGCTTCAAACTCGCCGGTGAAGGCCATCCGATCATCCCGGTCATGCTCGGCGATGCCAAGCTCGCACAGGATATGGCGGGCCTGATGCTGAAGCAGGGCATCTATGTCATCGGCTTCTTCTTCCCCGTCGTGCCGAAGGGCCAGGCCCGCATCCGCACCCAGATGTCGGCGGCGCATTCGCGGGCGGATGTGGAACGGGCGATTGTAGCCTTTGCCGAAGCAGGGCGGGAACTGGGTGTGATTTGAGTGAGGCTTGCTCCCTCTTCTCCCCAGCGGGGAGAAGGTGGCCCGAAGGGTCGGATGAGGGGGTGAGCGAAGCGAGGTTTCAAACGGCAAGCGAGAAACAAAGTACGCGTTATATGGCGTGCCGTGCGGCCCCCTCATCCGCCCTACGGGCACCTTCTCCCCGCTGGGGAGAAGGGGGATAGCGAGGTAGGCGCCAACCAAAGGTGGGTATAGTTGAATGTCGAACATGATGAAGGCGCTGGTCAAGGCAAAGCCTGAGGTCGGGCTCTGGATGGAGAATGTGCCGGTGCCGGAGGTCGGGCCGAACGATGTGCTGATCCGTGTGAAGAAATCGGCGATCTGCGGCACCGACGTCCATATCTGGAACTGGGACCAGTGGGCGCAGAAGACCATTCCGGTGCCGATGGTGGTCGGCCATGAATTCTCAGGCGAGATCGCCGAGATCGGTTCAGCTGTGACCCGCTATCATGTCGGCGAGCGCGTCTCCGGCGAGGGCCATATCGTCTGTGGCAAGTGCCGCAACTGCAGGGCGGGCAGGGGGCATCTCTGCCGCAACACGCTCGGCGTCGGCGTCAATCGCCCGGGCTCCTTCGGCGAATTCGTCTGCATTCCCGAAAACAATGTCGTGCCGATCCCTGATGATATTTCCGACGAGATCGCCGCGATCTTCGATCCTTTCGGCAATGCGGTGCACACCGCGCTCTCCTTCGATCTCGTCGGCGAAGACGTGCTCGTCACCGGCGCCGGGCCGATCGGCATCATGGGGGCGTTGGTCGCCAAGCGTTCCGGCGCCCGCAAGGTCGTCATCACCGATATCAATCCGCAGCGGCTGGACCTTGCGCGCAAGCTCGGCATCGACCACGTCGTCGATGCCTCAAAGGAAAATCTTGCCGATGTGATGAAGGCGATCGGCATGACGGAAGGGTTCGATGTCGGGCTCGAAATGTCAGGTGCGGCACCCGCTTTCCGTGACATGATCGACAAGATGAACAATGGCGGCAAGATCGCCATCCTCGGCATCGCGCCTGCCGGGTTCGAGATCGACTGGAACAAGGTGATCTTCAAGATGCTCAATCTCAAGGGCATCTACGGCCGTGAGATGTTCGAGACCTGGTACAAGATGATCGCCTTCGTGCAGGGCGGTCTCGACCTTTCGCCCGTCATCACCCACCGCATCGGCATCGACGATTTCCGCGACGGCTTCGAGGCGATGCGTTCGGGCAACTCCGGCAAAGTGGTCATGGACTGGATGTAAGGGGCGAGCCGCTCTACACGCCAGCGGCGGATATACCGCCGGCAAGACTATAAAACCGGCAGAAATAACCCATGCCGCGAGCAAAATCTTGGCTGCCCTTGCCTTTTGTTCGCCGCATCTTAAATAAGGTTCGCAATCGCTGCCGCGGTTCGAAGCCTGTGGATAAGGCTTTTTCCGGCTTTTCGGAGGCTTTTTTTCTGGAAAAGCTTGACGAGAACAAAAAATGTGGGAATCACCGTTCGACTTGTTGAAACGGTGAACTGGGTCAAGGCGGATCGCGCAACCATGGCCGGAAATACAAAAGCAAGAAAGCTTTGCTGTCCGGTACCGGCAATCGTGGTTAATCAGGCTTTAAATGTCATCCCGTTAGGTGGGCAAAGGTGATTCGAGGGCGGCGCAGGCGACGCGCCAGGCCCTGAGACGGCCCATTCACCGTAGCGAGATTGGATAGCGTCAGGAAGGCGACGATATAAATGGCAACCAAGGTCAAAGAGAACGAAGAAGCGGAAGTCGAACGCGACGGCGCAAGCGACGGCCCTCTTCTCGATCTTTCCGACGACGCGGTCAAGAAGATGATCAAAGCCGCCAAGAAGCGCGGCTATGTGACGATGGACGAGCTCAATGCCGTCCTGCCTTCCGAGGAAGTGACGTCCGAGCAGATCGAAGACACGATGTCGATGCTGTCGGATATGGGCATCAATGTCATCGAGGACGAGGAAGCCGAGGAAACCGGTGCTTCCGGCAGCAGCGATGACGACGACGCCGGCGGTGACGAGGAGAGTGAAGGCGGCGAACTCGCGCCTTCGAGCGGCACCGCGCTTGCGGCCGCCAAGAAGAAAGAACCGACCGACCGCACCGACGATCCGGTGCGCATGTACCTGCGCGAGATGGGCTCTGTCGAGCTTCTCTCCCGCGAGGGCGAAATCGCGATCGCCAAGCGCATCGAGGCTGGCCGCGAGACGATGATCGCGGGTCTCTGCGAGAGCCCGTTGACCTTCCAGGCGCTGATCATCTGGCGCGACGAACTCAACGAAGGCACGACGCTGCTGCGCGAGATCATCGATCTCGAAACGACCTATTCCGGGCCTGAAGCCAAGGCTGCGCCGCAGTTCCAGAGTCCCGAGAAGATCGAGGCCGACCGCAAGGCCGCCGAGGAAAAGGAAAAGACCCGCCGCGCCCGCTCCGGCGACGACGACATCACCGATGTCGGCGGCGAAGGCATGCCTCCTGAGGAGGAAGAAGAGGACGAGGACGAATCCAACCTCTCTCTCGCCGCGATGGAAGCAGAACTTCGCCCGCAGGTGATGGAGACGCTGGATACGATCGCCGAGACCTACAAGAAGCTGCGCAAGCTGCAGGACCAGCAGGTCGAGCAACGCCTGTCGGCTTCGGGCACGCTCTCCACCGCCCAGGAGCGCCGCTACAAGGAACTCAAGGATGAGCTTATCAAGGCCGTCAAATCTCTGTCC
>Ga0307515_10009659_pt1 | contig 18612 bp, 9 predicted proteins | sample 17_EM_MG_FD_194513 | JGI IMG/M metagenome (GOLD analysis project Ga0307515, IMG submission 194513) | Populus trichocarpa ectomycorrhiza microbial communities from riparian zone in the Pacific Northwest, United States - 17_EM | ecosystem: Host-associated > Plants > Roots > Unclassified | place...
CCTATTTACCTACCTACCTATTTACCTACCTACCTATTTACCTACCTACCTATTTACCTACCTACCTATTTACCTACCTACCTATTTACCTACCTACCTATTTACCTACCTACTTGTCTATACCTACCTATTTATACCTACTTATCTATACCTACCTATATTGCTTTAATTTAATTAATTAATTAAATCGTTTATAGTATTCGCTAGCTAGTTATTTAAATAGTTATTATTTGGCTTTAGTAGCGGTTATATAGCTTTAGCAAGGTTGTATAGCTCTAGCGACAGTTATCTAGCTCTAGCGGCGGTTATTTAACTTTAGTAATAATTGTTTAGCTCTAGCGACGGTTATCTAGCTCTAGCGACAATTATATAGCTCTAATAACGGTTGTTTAGCTCTAACGACGGTTGTCTAGCTTTAGTAACGGTTGTCTAGTTTTAGAGATAGTTATCTACTAGCTATTATTCTGGTATCTCCTTAGGTAAGGAGGATATTATTAGCAACTTAGTTAATTAAGGCATAAGCACGGTATAAGGGACGTGCAAGCCTATATAATTAGATTGTCTATAAACAAGAATCTAAAGCTAAAGAAAAGGAAAGAAAAGGATAAGTAGTAACGCAAGGAGTTATATACAATCCCTAGTCACGTAAGAGTTACGTAAGCCCTACGTTTACCATAACGTCTACCATAGCTGCGGCTTTCTGCCAGTGCCGTAACATTACCCCCCCCTCCGCAAAAGCCTGCCCTCAGGCTTTGTATGTCCGTATTACGCCTATAGGGCGTTCTTATCTTTATACTCTTCCGGTAGCTTATTATCTTTATTATACTAGCATTTCATCTATTTATTTAGGTACTTTAGCAGTCCCAGTTTATTAGGGTAACGGCTATAGAATTCTTAAAGCTTATAGGGACTACTAATAAAGTTCTATATAGGGTACCAGGTAGGATCTAGGTTATAGCCTTTCCAACTAACGCGGTACTTTAGCGTTTTCCTTACTAGCTTATAGGCTAGTATCTCTTCAATTTCCTATTTATTATCGCCACTAACTTAAATCGGCAGGGGGGGTTCGTTCTTTTATTTAGGTAATAGGTTATTTATAGCCTTCTATAGCTTATCCGGTAAGAAAATAGGGTAAACCTTAATTAAATCTGGGAGCTCTACTTTATATAAGTTGCCTATTTTCTTAAGGACCTTATACAGTCCTACCATCTAATAATTAAGCTTACGGCTAGGCCGTTCCGTCTTTTAGTTCTTTATTATAACCTAAACTATATTACCTACGGTAAAGTCGGGCTCGCGCCTATACTTATTTGTCTACTATTTTATTAATTTCTAGGCCTTTTCTAGGTTTATATAGGCTACCGTCTAGGCTTCCTCTAAGCGCTTAGCGTACTGCTAGGCTTCCTTATAAGACAGTTTCTTATATACAGTCTATAGTCCTTCTAGCCTATCCTAGTTAAAGCTTATTTAGGGTAAATACCCTATTTCTAATTAGATAGGTGTAAATCCTATAAAGTTATAGGGTAGGGTCGCCTGGGCGTAGTCTATTAAAGGTAGTAGTTTGCCCTAATTATCTTAGAAGTAGTTAATAAAGGGCCGGAGTCTCTGGTCTAAGTATTAATTTATAATCTCTGTCTAACTATCTATCTAGGGGTAGTATGCCGTAGAAAGCTTTAGCCTAATTCTTAGGATTTAGGTAAACTCGTTCTAGAAAGCTAATATAAACTGCGGTCTATGGTCCAATATAATAGTGTCTAGTAGTCCGTAAATTTAGTAGATGTAATAGATATATAGTTAGGCCGCCTTTTTAGTATCGATATTCTTATAACAGGGGATTAAAAAAGGGCGTTTGCTAAAACGGTTAACTAAGATTATAACCATATCGTACCTATTATGGTCTACTAGTAGTTTATAAAAGTTTATAGAGATATACTACTAGGGGCGCTCTGGTATTAGGAGTAGCTTTAATAGTCCTAGGGTCTTATCTCGTGGAATCATAGACCTACGGCAGTTATTGCAGTTCCTTACATAACGGTTAATATCCGTAACCATTCTGGGCCAATAGTAACGGTTACTAATAATCTTATAGGTCTTATTTTTTCTAGGGTAGGCCGTAGAGACCTAGGTATATACTTCGGTAATAAGCCGGGTTTATAAGTTCTTTTCTTCTACTACTACTAGCTGTTCCCGGTACTTAAGTAGTCCATTTTTAAGGGACCATAGGCTAGTAATATCCTTTACCTTTTCGCGGTACTCCTATAGAGAAGGGTCCGTACAGTTTACTTACAGTAGTTTATTAATAAGGTCAAATTCTATAGGGTTAATAAAACATATCTTAGCGCTTAAAGATTTAATACTTAGTTCTTCCAGTATCCGAGGGTTAAGGTGCTCTAGTTATAGTAGCGTCTAGGTCTGTAATAAGACCTTTACAGCCATCTAGTTATCTAGGTCCTATTTACGCCTTATAAAAGCGTCCGCATAGTTAGTAGCGCCTGGCCTATATATAATTAAGAAGTTAAACTAAGATAGGATATCCGCCTAGCGCGCCTACTAGGCTGTAAGGGCTTTTATTATTATAAAATATTCTAAGGCCTTATAATCTAAAACCACTCAGATAGGTTCGGGCGTCCCTTCTAGCTATACTCGCCAGTGCTAAAAGCTATAGATAATAGCTAATATTTCTTTATCATAAATTAGGTAGTTTAGCTTAGCATCTACTATAATCTTTAAGTAGTAAGTAATAGGGTGTTATTCCCTATCCGTCTGCTTCTAGGAATAAACGCCAGTAATAACACTATCTAAGGCATCCGTTTCTAGTATTAAGGGCCGTTTTAGGTTAAAGTGGGTAAGTAAAGGAGCGGAGACTAGCCGTTTCTTAGGTTTATTAAAAGCCTGCCTATATACAGTGTTAAAGTAAAAGGGCTGGTCCTTTATTATAAGGCGGCTAAGGGGCCAAGTAATCCTGCTATAGTTCTTAATAAAGCGTTAGTAAAAGTTATAGAAGCCTAGGAATAACTATATCCCTTTTACGGTCCGTAGTAGTTCCCATTAATTAATTACGGCCGTCTTTTCTAGGTCTACCTTAATTCCGTCCATACTAATAATAAACCCTAGGTACTTTATTTGCTTTATACTAAACTCCAACTTCTTAATATTGGCCTAGAGGCCAGCATTATAGAGCTATTATAGGACCTTATAGACGTGCTCCTCGTATTCTAACTCATTTTTAGAGTAAATTATAATATTATCTAGGTAGGCTGTATAGAAGTTGTTAAGGTAGTTAAAGAGTACATTATTTATATATTGTTGGTACGTAGCAGGTCCGTTAGTTAGTCTAAAAGGGAGCACTTTATATTTATACAATTTATATTAAGTCCGAAATATAGTAAGGTTTATAGATCTAGGGTTTATCCTAATTTAGTAAAAGGCCTAGCGGATATTAAGCTTTGTAAATACCTTAGCTCTATTTATTTAGGCTAACGTCTTATCTAGTAAGGGTAGTAGATAACGGTCTTTGCGGGTTATATTATTAAGCTTATAATAGTTAATATAAAAACAAAGTCCTCTATTTAGCTTTTTTATAAAGAGAATAGGGGAGGCAAATAGGGCCTAACTAGGCTCAATAAACCCCTTTACTAGGTTGTCCACAATATACTACTTAGTAGCCTATAATTCGGCAATAGATTATTTATAAAGGGGGGTATAGCTAAGGACGTTTTCCTTATCTAGTTTAATCTCAATCTTATGGTTATATGGTCGGTAGGGTGGGAGCATATTAAATGCTACCTTAGAGAATATATCCTTAAACTCTCGGTACCGATAGGGTAGTTTCTGTTCTACTAGCTCCTCATCTATAAGCTTATCCTCCTCTTAGGCTAGGGTCTCTTTTTCTTTAATTATTTAATTAATTTTATATAAGCTAGTTATAAAGGTAACGGTATCCGGCTAAACTAAGTTCCGGTAGAATCCTACAGCGCTAATATAGTAGATATTAACTAGTAGGAGGTCCGTAGGTTTCTTTATAGATATTCATTAGGCCGTATTTTGCGGTATAGGGTTTATAGTCTTCCTTAGCTCGCGTTCTATTTTCCATAAGTTATCCTTTTGGTTTATTAGTTTAGTATACCATCTAATATTCCTAACCTTCTATTATAGCTACGTAGGGCCTAGGTTCTCTACCGGGGACTTAGGTAGATTACTATCGACTTCCTAAGTCTATAGTATAGGTAGCGTAATATAGGTAGCCTAGGGGTGGCGTAGTATACGGATCTGTTGTGGGTTAAGCTGTATATCCTTCTTAAAGGCCTAGTCTCTATATATAGCATCGGCCTAATAGATAGTATTAATCTAGGGTTATACTAGGTTTTCTATTATAATACTAATTTCTTTTATAAAAGAAGGGGTTAGGGGTAAAGTTTTAGGCTAGATAAGCCGTTTACTTCGTATATTAAGCTATAAGCCCAAATAGGCTAGCCATTTCCTCCTTAAGATTATATTATAGCTTCCAAGGTCCGTAATTAGGAAGGGGACGTTATACTACCTTCGCCCATTAACGCGGAGGTATATTCGCAAAATACTTATAATAGGTTGCCCTACCTATCCGTTATACCCGTAAATGGGAATTAGTTTAGGCAGGTCTTTTACAGGTGCATTAAGAAAGTCAGCTAGCTTTACGGTATACTAGGTATTAATTAAGGTAAAGGTATTTACTCTAAAGTTAGCTAAAGCAGAGGTTAAAACTTAATATCTATTACGGAATAAAGTATAAGGGATAGTGCAGCTTCTTTTACTAACTAGCCGACCTAGATTAACATATAACATATTAATCCCTTTTAACCCTAAAGAGGAGTCTTTCTTTAGGGTTCCTTTTTTTCTAACTCCGTACTATCCTCCTAGATTAATAAAACCTTGTCCGCTTTTACCTTTATTAGGCAGTTCCTTATAGGGTAGCCCTTTTAACCGCATAAGAAGTAAGCCCCTTAATCGCTAAGGGCCTATATATAGGGGTCGCTATAGGTAGGCCGAGTAAGCGCTTAGCCCGCGGTAGGGCTAGCTATACAGCTAGTCGCTAGGTTAGCGGCCGGCGCAGTAGGCATTATGGGTTATACTAGGGTATTACGGGCCGTTTTTGCATTACTTATAGCTTAATTTAGGGGATTCCTAACCTTTATCCGGTTAGCTTATGCCTTAATTCAACAGAGGCCTTAGTTAATAGCCAGGCAGTAGTCCATAAGTTCTTTTAACGTCTATACCGTAGTATAAGCTAGTAATACAGCCTGCTGTAGGTCTAGGGTAAGCTTATTAAAGAGGTCTAGCAGTAGGTCTTCCTAGGGGATTTAGGCCTGTCCGGCCAGGTATAGAAAGCGGATTTAGAAGGCTAAAAAGGTCTCCGTTGTTTTTATATTTAGACTTTTATAGCTAAGGCAGGCGTTTTATACTTTAAAGGGGTCTTTATAAATAGAAGATAAGTATTTAATTATTTCTTCTTTAGAGATAAAGGGGTCTGCTAAGTCTTTAGTGTATCGCAGGCGTAAATACGTCTAGGCGTCTCCGCCAGTACGGCCAAAGAGGTAGGCCATCTTGGCTTGGGGGGTAGGAAAGTAGTTAGTATTAACTTCGAGCTTATCCCGTAATTAAAGCTTCCAGTTATTAAATATTAGGTCTGTTCTATCCGTAAATAACGGGGGGTCTACAACCTTTACTAACCGCTTTAGTACTATATAGGCCTTGGTGAATCTACTAAGGCGCTAAAATAGGGCCTAAAGGACTATAGCAAGTCTTTAGTTATCTAATAATGACTTATTATTAGATATAGGGGTATCTCTAGCTTTAAGCGGCTCTCGCAGTCGTTTAATTTTAGTATTAGCTACTGCGAGCTCCGCCTAGGGGGTTAAAACATTAATTATTTCTTTATCTAAGGTGTTTGCGGGTCCTACAGCTGCTTTGCCTACTACTATATTTCGTGGCATAGTAGTAGGGGTATTAGGTAATTCCGGGTAATTTATTTAGGGGTTCTAGTCTATGCGTGTCTTATAGGTCCTTTCCTTAGGGTTCTATTCTTTTCCTTTAGGTCCTGTCCTGTCGTAGTCCTAGTAATATCCTTAGGGTCCTATTCTATATCCTTATCCTATTTATAGTCCTATAGATATATTTAAGTTCCTTTTTAGAAAGAAAGGGTGGTTTAAGCTTTAGATAATATTAGCAACTCAGTTAATTAAGGCATAAGTACGGTATAAGGGACGTGCAAGCCTATACAATTGGATTGTCTATAAACGAGAATCTAAAGCTAAAGAAAAGGAAAGGAAAGGACAAGTAGCAACGCAAGGAGTTATATACGATCCCTAGTCACGTAAGAGTTACGTAAGCCCTGCGTCTACCATAACGTCTACCATAGCTGCCGCTTTCTGCCAGTGCCGTAATAGATATAAGAAAAGATAATAAAAAATTAGGTGGCTACTTAGGTATATATAAGGCGTCGAGCGGCGCTACCCTCCGTCTCCTTTCCTTTCTTTAGCTTTGGATCCTCGTTTATAGACAATCCAATCGTACAGGCTTGCGCGACCCTCTTGCCGTGCTCGTGCCTCGATTGACTGAGTCGCTAACAGGCGTTAAGATTTATTTAGCATATGCATTTAATGCGCAACTTATACTTTTTACTAGAAAGGTAATAAAAGGGCTTTATTAAATTAATAATACTCTATAAGTTAGCTGTTTTCTTAGCTAGCTTATCTAGCTCCTTTATATTAGTAGTATTTAGTAAAACGCTAATAATGTTACTAAGCTCTTATTAAGCCTAGGTATATAAGTTAAACTAATCTTTAGCGTTTATAAGTGGCTAATTATTTTAAGGTTTATAATGTGGCTTAGATTATACTAGTATATTTCTAGCGGTTTTATCTACACTAAATCCTAAGGCGTTTTGCGGTCGTATTATTAGCGTATTACTATTAAGTATAGGCATTAGTTTTCTTTTTAAAGGCATTATAGAAAAATTAAACTAGCTATCCTTCTAAGGAGATTGGTAAGGATTTAAATATAAGGTAAGGATATAGATAGGGAGTCCAGTTAATAGAATAGTAGGGTGTATTGTATAGACAGACGAATCCTTAAGGGAAAAGGAGGAGTCTGTATGTGAGGTAAGGAAGGGTTTTTCCTAGGCACGTGCAGCGCATGTGCCTTACAGGCGAGTCACCCCTGTGTCGCCCCTGGGTCGCCCGTACCTTGCGGCTATATAACTATCTACTTAGGTTTCACCTGACTCCAGCCTTGTTTATAGTAAACCTATATATCCGCTAGAGTTTCGCTCTGCTCCTTTACAATGCTCTGCCCCTTATAGCATTAAAATTTTCCATTTGTTTATAACTACCGCTCGCTTTCTTAAGCCGTCACTGGGGTGCTTTGCGAGGCGGACGCAGTGGCAGTAGGCCTGCCCGTATTCTGTTTCTTCCGCTGAGATTGCCGTGAATGTCTACTTGGACGTTTGGCCGGTGTTATAATATCCCGGGAAAGCTCATCCGTTGAAGCCTCAGACTCGTAAACTGCACCATCAGTGGTAAAGGAGGTGTCTTGGCTTTGAGGTTCAATTGTGTATGATGCCTCATCAAGTAAAGCCTCGGAACCTTGAGACGCCGCAAAGCTAGAAAGTAGATTAAAGCTAGGAACCTCAGTTCTTAATGTAGATCCGTGGCCCTCATTTGGCTTTTCATTCGCACGCGCTATTGCATTATCCCTTTCTTCCCTGGTCCAATCTCCCGCGTTCCTGAATGCGCTGGCCCCTTGCCGAAAGGTTTCAGCAGTATCAGTCATAGCAAAAGATCTCAGCTGAGTCATATAGTAACTGGGTCTCCCGTTAGGTTCTGCTGGCTGAGCAGGGTGGCTGGTGTACATCTTGAGGGTGCCGCCATAATAGATCGACGTAATGGTATAAGCGTTGTTGTCGTAGGCTGGTTCGCCTTGCCCGTATGACCGGAGACTGTGCATACCTCTCGCTCCTAATGCACCGTCATAGCAAGCCTGGCGTCCGGCCACCGCCAGAGATCCATCCGGCCCCTTTGCGGCCAGGAAAAAGTTTGGCGCGATAGGGAGGTTATCCTGCCTCGAAGGGATGATATGGCCACTGAGTTCTTCACGGACTTTTCGGTCGAGCTGCTCCTGCCGGGCGCCATAGTAGAGGTCCGGCTTAGCCACTTTAAGCCTGTCGTTTGTTAGAGCGTCGAGGTTTGTATAAAGGATTTCTCCTTCATCGCATTTATCGTCTCGAATCTTGCCTGCAATAATTGGGACCAGTTTTTTCGTTACTTTATTCTCTTTAGAAACATGTGCGTCCGCTCGTACGAATTCTTCAAACCTTTCCTCCGGGAATGCAGATGGCGAAAGGGAACGTCGAAATTGCGCCAATCTTCGATTGATCTCCTCCCAATTACTCGGTTTTGCTGGTACACGGCCATCGGGGTATTCGTAAGCATAAGGGTAGACGCCGCCATCAATGAGTTTCTGTTGAAAGTTAGGGTCGTAAGGTCCACTGCCCGTGTCTTTGGTAGCTGTGGTATTCGTGATGGGTCTAGTGCTCGAAGCAGATATCGAAGCCCGTTTTCGACCCCTAGAGCTCATCGTGTGATCGAGAGGATGGGTAGGTTCCGGATACTACAGAGAATTGTCAGCACTAGCACCAGCACTATCTCGGGCATTCAGGAATTGCTCAATGGCTATATCTGTTGCATCAGTTGGGCAACTGTTAGATGCCCTGGAGTTAGAGGGTTAGCAGCATATGAGAAATAATCCGTAAACTTACGGCTCTAAGATTAGCGAGATTTGGACCACCGTGTCTGGCAAAGAGCTTGAGCTTTATAATCTGAGTTTCCTTCAAAGTTGACAGCTCTGGTGGTATAGGCACTACAGGTCGAACAGTCCTTCGGTCGAACTCTCGAAGAGCGCAAGGAGTGAGCCACACCCGCGAAAGATTATCCCAGAATCTGCTGGGAGTCTGATGTTGTCGCTGGCCTTCTGCCTTTCGTCGTTTGGCGGATGGCCGTGAGGGAGAAGGTGTTACCGGTTCTGCTCTAGATGGCTTTCGCTTTCGAGTTTGTGCTGCTGGTGTCTGGTTCAGAGGCATTTGGCCTTGAGAGTTTTGCGGGGGCATCTTCATATATATCGCGTTATTAGAACAGTGGGGACGGGCAGGGGGGTGGCAAGGGTAAGATCAAGCACCTTGCCTACTGGGGCAGGTGCTGTAGCAGGTGAATTGCTAGAAAAACCGGTCTACTCTAGCTTTCTCACGAATTAGTATTGCTGCCTAGCCAAGTCCACACCAGAACGTCGACAGTTGAAGCATACAGCGGGATGACAAGCCGTCATAATGAACCATCAGGCAAGGCGCTGTGGAATGGCAACTTGGTCAGTCGGCTCCTTCCACCCGAAGGATGATAATTGATATCTTTGGATATTTCGGGACGCTGACAACGCTCTTTTTCAGGACCTCCGTATAAACCGAAATTACCGTCTTCTTCGCAAGCTTGGGAAGGGCGGCTTCGGCGCTGTCTATGAAGGTATTGAACCGGGACGGGAAGTTTTTATTTTGGAGAACTCACGGCCTGCCAGCAACCAATCTCGAAACTCAGGAACACGTTGCTATCAAGCTTGAATCTACATGCAATGATCCTTCTATATTAGATGAAGAAGTCCGCATTTACAAGCTACTCGCCGGTGGATGTGGAATTCCTCGAGTGCAATGGTATGGCACTGAGTGCGACTTTAATGCTATGGTATTCGACCTTCTCGGACCGAGCCTTGAAGACTTGTTCAACTTCTGCCGTCGCAAATTTACACTCAAGACGGTGCTGATGCTCGCGGACCAGCTCATCAGTCGTCTTCACTACATTCATTCTAAAGGGTTTATTCACCGGGATATCAAGCCAGAGAACTTTTTAATGGGAGTTGGAAATAATGGAAATAAGGTGTATGCGACTGATCTGGGACTCTCAACGGAATATCGTGTCGCTACGAAAGACTCAGATAAAGCTCAACAATGGAATACATCTCTCGTTGGCACGCCACGTTATGCCAGCATAAATGGTCACTTGGGCGCCGGTGAGTAATGCTCGATTCCTACAACTCTACAAAACGATTTGGCTGACATTTGATTTAGAACAGTCCCGTCGTGATGATATGGAATCACTCGGATACCTTCTTGTATACTTCCTTCACGGTTCCCTCCCTTGGCAAGGACTTAAGGCCCGAGAGAGGAAGCAGAAGGATAAGTTGATACTGGAGAAGAAAAGGGCAACGAGTATCGAGCAACTTTGTGATGGCCTCCCCAAAGAATTCGCCGAGTATTTCCATCACATTCGCTCTCTTAGCTTTGGGGACCCGCCACGCTATCGATATCTCCGCAAGATCTTCAGTACTCTTTCCCTCCGCGAGAGCTTTAAATACGACCATGTTTTCGACTGGACCGTCTTGATGTTTTTGATGGCTGAGAATAGCTGAGCATCTTCCACTGGACGGTCTAGTTCTCGCTAGGTGGCAAGCTGGTCGCATCTGCATCCTACAACAGGACTGTAGAACTCTGGGACTCAGCCACGGAGGCTGCGCTGGCGACGCTCGAGGGCCATTGAATTAGACGAGCATGAACTTTATTGGGGAAGTTGTTGAAGGATTACTATAACCCTAGAAGTAACAATAGAAGTTCATCACCTAGGAGCGACCGGTCTAACGAATGCTCAACGAGCTTTACGAGCGTTTCGCGCGAAGATGCTGAACAAGCGTCTAGACCTGTTACTTGGCCCTAGAAGGGAGAATAAGAGGCGCAGGCGCTTTATTTCAGCGACGGGCGCAGTGCACTACCTTTAAATAGCTGCGGCTGCTTTTAAGAATGTTTATTCGTCTCTGGGGAGAGAAGTGATAGTATGGTGCGGCCCGGAGAGGCTCCGAATTTGAAGGAAGTGTATCACGATGTCGTGCCCGGTTGGCCGTCGGGACGTTTTATTTTGCGTTTCCCGAATTGCCCTCGCCAACCCCGGTCGTCCACACCATCCCTCGCCGCTTTACTCAGGCACTACTTAGGACATTATGTCACACGGGAATGCAGGTGTATGGTGGTGTGAGGACTCCATAAGGTGGAGCAGTCACGAAGGATGAGAATATATACAACAGACGAAAGCAATCACGTGATCTCAGGAAGCTCCTGTGGATGTCCACGTACCCCCCCCCTACCAACACATTATTAGAAAAGTTACAAAATTGGTTAAGACAAGTGGGCAGTGCACTACAAGCTAGTAGAGTTTTGAAAATAAAAATGTCAACTTTTCGCGAGGACTCGGATAGGGAACAGTTTCGGGCCCTGAAGTATCCTTTTAGTATTAAGGCCCACAACTACTGGCCTTCCTTGTCTCTTGGCAAGATTTGATTGTCCTAAGTGCAAGCTGCAGATTGAGTTGTATTTGCTTTAGTTCCGTTTTAGTAGTTTTCTTAGTAATATACTGCTCGCAGAAATTCGACGGCCTTTAGACCATGATTCTATTAATATAGCCTTATCTTTTTAAAAGGGGTTTATAGCAAACAAACCATTTATAGCGCAACACCCATTATAATGTAAAGCAGATTTAATTCTAATTAAGGCTCGACACTATATATTGTCACACGGGGACGCAGGTGTATGGTGTGTGAGGACTCCATAAGGTGGAGTCGTCACGAAGGATGAGAATATACACAACAGGCGAAGCAATCACGTGATCTCAGGAAGTCGTATGCGAGTACTGGAACTCGCGCGGTGGCAACCGCTTCGGGATGCCTACAGGCGTCCGCGCGCGGCAGAACAGCTTATCTGCGCGCGAGGAGCAGCCTTCCCAGCGCCGCCGCCACCGCTAAACACGGCGAACAGGTACGCGCGGACGGCAACACCAACAACAACGGGCCAGCAGAAACCCTTGTCGCCGCTGTCCTCACTGACCCCGCCACCAGCCGGCTCGCCGAACCTCTGCGAGATGATCGCGAGCGCCGCGAGTGAGTCATCTTGGAGGAGCGCGCGCGGGGAAACAGAGGAGCTCGCGCCGCGGCGGTCGCGGGAGCTCGGGAGGCTACGATGACAACGCGCGGGTTAGGGGATGGGGAGGACGATGAGGCGGAGGAGGATCGGATTGCGAGGTTTGGGGCAAGGTTGGGACTGGGAAGGGCACGTTGGGTGATGGCAAGTGGAGGAATGTTGGTCAGGCTTGTCGAAGTCTAATTTCTGGCCGAAAATCAGATTGAAGGGGCGGAGATGTGCGTGGAAGCAAGACAGGAGGAGAGGAGGCGGATGTGGAAGAGAGAAAAAGAGAGCCAACAAAGGGAAACAGCCTGAAAACCTGCGACTCAAAAGGTGGGCATGGAGAGGGCAATATTGTAGAAGTGACTAGCGTGCAAGGCGAGGAGAAATATATCAATAATGAATCCAGTGGAAAGGAGCACATCACAATAATAGCTCAGTGAATAAAGAGAATACGTCAAACAAGACCGCTTCGTCGACGATTACGAAGAGGAAATCTGCCCGTTATCCCTACGAGCTGCAATAAGCTCTTTCTCCCGAATTTCCGTCGCTTTCAATCACTTAGATATGCCCACTATGCTACAACAAATTTAATAAGACAGCGATAGACGGGCTGTGTCCCGCCTGTAGAAGGCTTTATAACGAAAAAAACACTGAGTTTCGGATAGTTACAGCAGAAGAGTAAGTAAATCCCAAGGATATAAATGCGATTAGTGTCCAAATCAGCGAGTACAATAGGCAGCTAGGAACCATACTGGGAGATTGGCAATGTGCCTAAGAACTATTTCACCCTTTTATTGTTCAAGATACTTCTATAAAGCTTCTATTTTCTAGGTCGAGGGTATAAATCTAATTCACAACCTTAATACATGAATCTCACTAACCTGTCTCTTCCGCAAACTCCACAAGCGCCGTACCCGCTTTACATAGGTCCTGCTGGCATGTCAGTAATATCTATAAAAGTCAATAGACAAAAAAAGCACTTACCCCTTTTCCATGCACAATCTTCGCAACGACTCCGTCATGCGGACTCCTAATCACTGTCTCCATCTTCATGCTTTCAATCACCACCAGGGGCTGATCTTTCTTGACTTCATCCCCCTCCTTAACTTCCACTCGTAATACCTTACAAGGCATGGGCGCAAGCACACTATTGGTGACATCCTTTATTCCAAGCGCTTTCTCCGCCCATTTAGGCACCGCAAGTTGCAGGCGGTATTGCCTCCCCCGCTGGAAGAGGATCAGGCGGTCTTCGTCCTGGATGAAGGTTGTAGAAAGGCGGGTGTGGGGGTAGAAGCTTGTTATCTTATTCGGAGCGTCTAGGGAACTGGTGACGTTGACGAATTCCTCGCCGTTGACCTCAACATCGAATTTCTGTGGCGCCGTCTGCCTAATGCGGACAGTGGTGGTAGTGCTGTCCCCCTTGCCATCGGCCGGCATTTCTACGAGGTGGAATTCGCGCTGTTGATATCCCGCTCCGAAACCCACGATTGCTCCTGATGAGTTGGAGAGTGGGTTGAGCTTCGCCTTCTCCGATTCCTGCAGCAGCAGGCCGATTACGGCTTGGGCCATTAGCTCTGGCTTCACCTCCTCGCGAAGGAAAAGCTCATCGTGGTACTTTTCGATGTATCCGGTTTCGACGTCGCCTGCGACGAAAGCGGGACTGACGCAAACCTTCTTTAAGAATTCAATATTGGTGATCGGACCGGCGACTTCATATTCCTCAAGCGCGGCGCGCAGCTTTTGCAGCGCAGCTTGCCGTGTTTCTGCGCGCACTATGAGCTTCGCGATCATGGGATCATAGTGGGAGGAAACCTCGTCGCCGGCGACAAATCCGGCATCGATGCGGACGGTCGAGGTAGGAGTAGGGGTGCGGAGATGAAGTAATAGTCCAGAGTCTGGGATGAAGTTCATGTCAGGGTTCTCTGCGTATATTCTGGCTTCGATGGCTGCTCCTCTTTCTGATATCTTCTGCTCGATTTCTTCTTGCGTAAGGGGCAGTTTGCCGCCTTCTGCAACAATTAGTTGCCATCGTACTAGATCTTCTCCCGTAACCATCTCAGTCACCGGGTGTTCGACTTGAAGACGAGTATTCATCTCCATGAAGAAAAATTCGCCGGTGTCGTTGTCGAAGATGAATTCGACGGTCCCGGCACCTTCGTAGTTGACGGCCAACGCAGCTGCTCGTGCTTTTTCCCATAAATCTTGACGAACTTCTTCTTTCAAGTGGGGTGCAGGTGATTCCTCCAATATTTTCTGATGCCGGCGCTGGATACTGCAATCCCTCTCCCCAAGAGCAACGCAATTCCCGTGTCTATCCGCGAATACCTGCACTTCGATATGCCGCGGCTTTGTGATGTATTTCTCTACCAGCATGACATCATCGCCGAATGAGTTCCGTGCTTCTGATTTCGCGGAGGCCAATTGGTCTAAGAATTCGTCCGGGGTCCTCGCAATACGCATGCCTTTTCCACCGCCACCTTTTACAGCTTTAAGAAGGACAGGATAGCCGATGCTTTCTGCCTGGTCTTTTAGATATTGTGGATCTTGATTGCCACCATGGTAGCCGGGTATACAGGGGACTCCGGTGGCGATCATGATATCTTTCGACTGGCTATATTGTGTCAGCTCAATTCTAGGATATGCATTAGAGAGGCATACCTCTTGCTTCCCATAGCTTCTATGGCTTGCCATGGCGGACCAATGAAGGCCAAGCCGGCTTCTGTACATTTTCGTGCGAATGTTGGGTTCTCGCTCAGCTTTGCGCTCTTGTCAGCACTTGTGCCATTGCTCGATATCCTAACTGGTAACTTACGAAGCCGTAACCCGGATGTATGCCCTCGCAACCCTCCCGTTTAGCCACCTCAATTATCCGATCTCCATCAAGATATGCAGTTGGATCGCCTAGGTTTATCGCGTAAGGTGAGCTTAAGGCGTGTTGGGATCGTGCGTCAGGGTCGGTGTAGAGGGTCGTCGTTCGAATGCCGTACTCAGATGCTGTTCGCCCGACGCGTCTGTGGGTTTTCAATCAGTTTAATGCTTCATATCAGAGCATTCAAAAAGCCTACAGAGCTATCTCGCCACGATTCGCGATTAATACTGAGGTTAGTGGTTTAACAACCGGAGCAACTGTCGAGCTTCGTCGGATTGCAGAAGCTCCGCTGTGGCTGATGAGACGAGACAGATGGGTTGGTTTTCGGAGAGCACGCATGATTACAAGGGAATTACTATTAACACAGGAATGAGGAGGTTAAATCACAGTTTTCACAAAGTGGAAATGTCCCTCTGAAGGTGTTTATGTATCTCAAAAAGCGTCCTCGGCCTGCATATTCAAAGTGCAAAGCCGCGCCTAGCCGAAACGCGGGGAGCCACGGGAGGACAATTGAAGACATGCCTGCGAGGGTCCTGACGGAACATATCAACTTTCAAATATTCCTAGATGCATTTCAGTGCTACAGTTAATGCTTGCCGAAGCGGGAAATAGCTAGCATCGTCAGATTCAGAGAGCAAGAGAGGGTAATGGTGATATCGCGAAGTCGTCCAAGTCGTCCAAGTCGCACATGATGCCGCGACTATCCAGCTTCTCCGCCGAACCAGGGATTCCAGCGTTGCAAGGTCCGCTCTCTTTCAGATGGTCGAAACCTTACAACAACATCAACCCTTCAATTGTCTTACCCTCCCAACCTCCGTCTCCTCCGCTTGCGACAAAAAGTCCATTTCTGCATCTCTCTTCAGCTACTTCATCTCACACATTTCTTTCATTTCCCCATTTCGCATTGCCCTACCAATCAACCATCGACGCGTCCCAGCCGGCGCTGCGCCGCAGTGAGATGACCGCACGGGTGATCTCCAAAAAATTATTTCACTACGGTACATAGCTTCGCATTATTCCAAGGAGCTCTTCGGCGCCGAATTTTCTACAATTACACCAACTGGTGTACCCCGCTCTTCTCCTGCTGTCGCACCGCATTAAAAGTCAGAAGCATGTCAGACCTCGGAGACGCATGGTCGGATGGTGATTACGACGATTTCGATCCCTGGTACTATATCGAGGAAACGTATCATGTAGCAGTAAGTCGATATTGGATCCAGCAGCATGCGCCCGGAACTTAATGAAGTGCTGGAACTATGCACGCAGTCGCTGACTCGTTCGCGCTACAGGATGACCTCGCTGAACACGCCGTTGCTTCCCCGCCGCCTTACGAAGATGAAAATTATGAAGATTGGGATCGCTTTGATTACTGGAATGACATAGATAGTGGATCTGAGGGTTATGATGACGAAGGACACAAGAAAAAGGCGCTCAGTAAGGCGTCGAAGACAGGCCAAAAGCGGAAGAATAGAGCAGATGTGAGCCGTAGCAAGAAGAAACGGAAGATTGAGGGTGGCGCCAGTCAAGTTGCTCAAGATAGGCCATTGTCGCCCACGCCAACAGTTTTGTGGCGATCTCGGGAAAGTCGTGAGAAAGAGGACAACGTGCGGGTCAGACCATTCAATGAAAACGAGGAACCGTATGCTCTGCTCAAGGATTGGAGAGAGCGACTTGGAGGGACTCCCAGACCTACCTCTCACGAATCCATCGTACCTGAAGATGTTCCAGCTCCTGAGGAACGCAAATCTGGCAAAGCGAGGCGGGGGCCGAAGACAGGCCCGCTATCACCATCACCGGACGCATCAGACGATGAGTTGGAAAGCCTCATTTCAGCAAGTGGGTTAGATTCAGAAGCTTTGAAGACTGTGTTACAGAAGCGCTTGGCCGAAGCTGGAGGTCCCCTCGAAGGATTCGATCAGTCACTACTACTGAAATACGCTATGAGGATGATGACGAATGAAGAGGCTTCTGACGACATTGCTGGAGAATTAGCAGAAGACATGCTCAATCGTCCTAACGACGACCCTCTCGCCGCTAGCATTTCCTCCTGGCTCTCTCAAATGGGTACGCCAAAGAAAACACAAGAGGCTGGCCCACAGCCAGAGCAGACTAAAAAAGCGGCGAGCTCCTCTTCTCAATCTCCGTTCGTAGTTCCCATGTCTCCTGCTGTAGCGGCTACAGATCAGCACCCACCTACCCCTTCATCCACCGAGACAAATACCAGCGCGAATGCCCCCAAGAAGCGTGTTAAGGGACTTGCTGCTACAACTGCTCCCGCTAAGAGAAAGGTGGCTTCGCAGCCTTCAAGACGCAAGCCAGAACCTAAAGACACAGCTACACTAGATGCACAATCCGCCATACAACCCCGCACGCGCAAACGCAAAGCTGAAACAGATGAGGCAGAAGGTTCCGAGTCGGCTCCGAAGCCCAAACGCACTGCTCGTTCCTACAACGCTTCGACCGCGACGAACAAGACAAAAGCCGTGCCGCTGACTCCGGCGAAAACGGCGAGAAGTGGTAGGGTTAGGCGTGGTTAAGAGTTTCTGCCGGGGATTTCTACAACTTATATCCATGAACGGTGGACTAGTTTCTACTTTAAGCGGAACGAGAATTACTCAGGGGATTTGATATTTCCTTACGCCAATAACTTTCTACTTGACATGGTCGAGTCATTTGGCGATCATTTTTCCGGTCGTCTACTAGGGCCTCTAGTTTACAAGGGCATTTCAGGGATTGCGTTGCATTACATTACGGTCAGGTACTGGGCGGCTATCTGTGTTTTTACTGAGTCTACTAGGTAGGTGGTCCTACCACTTTCAGCATGTCATGGAACATGAATAGCATTGTCAATGGAATGAACAACTTTTCAATTATCATTCTCGCAGTGTCGTGTTATTGCTCTGATGCTAATCTTGCATATTCAAGAAGTTAAGGGACTTTTTATACCCTATGTTTGATCATACAACATTCATATAAGTACAGAATGAAAAATTATCTTGAAATCATCCAAGCACTAACAAAGGTACATGACCCTTAACGATATCGAGTGAGAAACGGCTTTGAGCTAGTATTTGACGAAGATCATAAATGTGGGCTTTGACTGAATGCGAATGCTATGAGCATGGTCCCCAGTGACGGCATGTTCGAATTCTTCTTGCTCATAGTTAGCATTGTTTGAATTTTTTTCTAAAATGGTATTCTCAGTCCCATTGGTCTTCGCTTATAGTACGACTCAGGAGAAAGTTTAGCCTGACGCCAAGGAAAAGTACGAGTATCAAGAGACCTCATAAATCAGATCCTTCGTGTGCACGGACGAACTACTCCTATTAACCAACGAATTCTCCACGAAGGGTCTGAGAGCTTATGCCCACAGCTTTGGTGGTAACTGAATGTTTTAATTTTTAAATTTTGTCCTTTTCTATAAGCTACGTCTTAACCATAATAGTTATAATATATATGCTTAATATAATATATTCTTTAAGTATTTATATCATAAGCTATAACGTATTCCACCACCGAGCCGGCAGAACCACCGAGCCGGCAAGTCCATTTCCCCACCAAAAATCGTAAAAATCACAATATAATATCTTAACAACCACTTAATAATAAATTTTAAAAATTCACATTTAGACTTTTATATACGCTTTGCAGCTTCTATTAAAGTCGCATAGTAATTAGTTGAGTGGTTTTTAAAATATTACAATTTGGGGGCCAAAAT
>Ga0307515_10009660_pt1 | contig 18611 bp, 15 predicted proteins | sample 17_EM_MG_FD_194513 | JGI IMG/M metagenome (GOLD analysis project Ga0307515, IMG submission 194513) | Populus trichocarpa ectomycorrhiza microbial communities from riparian zone in the Pacific Northwest, United States - 17_EM | ecosystem: Host-associated > Plants > Roots > Unclassified | place...
ATGTAATCTAAGACTATAAATATAGATCAAATTTAAAAGAATAGAAACTATATAAAAAAGAGTAAAAATTTAAAGAAAAGAAATGTAATCTAAGACTATAAATATAAAAAATTGGAAAAAAAATATAAAAAACCAGGAATTTCATCCGAAACCCTACAAAAAAAAAAAAAAAAAAAATTTAAAAAAAAAAAAAAAAACACCCCACACACCCCCAAACCAAAAAAAAAAAAAAAAAAAAAAAAAAAAAAAAAAAAAGGGCAAACGAACCTCTCAGTTCAGAATCCCCTGTTGCTCGAACACGGCACAACAGTAAACGGACAAATAATCTCCACTTTATATTTTCATAGAAAATCTCAATTTAGTAACCGATTATGAACTGATTTTCGATTTAGATCCCAAACTATCAATGTTTCAATTAGGTCCCTAATGCATCAGGAAAGTGTCGAATTTTGCTTAAAGCAGGGTTGTTTTATCACACAACTAGTTAGATTTCCAAGGCAGATTTATTGAGTTCCACCTTTTCTTAATTTTAATTTTAATTACTTGAGTTCTCGTTTAAAAATATTTAAGATATAGTGAGAGGACTATAAAATCAAGCCCAAATAGTAGGACTAAAAGAAAGCCGAACCGGGCAGCAAAGAAAAAGGAAAAAAAGAGGGCCCGTCTCGAAACCATGCCCAATAAACATCAGCAAAGTAAGCCCAGCTGAGAAGGAGAGCTCAATAAAACCAACGAGCCCTTTGAGCTTTTGTGCTTTTCCTCCAAAACGACAACTCCCTTTTTTTTATTTTTCATTTTTCCAATGAATATGACATGCTAAATGATATTTATACATGCATAATCGTCTACCTGAATTCTTTGTCTAACAAGTTATTAGTACAATGCACTGCGATTTTTATAACGTTGTTACTGGGAGATGGTCGGCGAGGCAGAGGAAGATTGCAATGTTGATCAATCAGGTAGCCCTTCTTCGAAATAAGCTTTGTAGTGTAACCCTGTTCTTGTGCCGAGGAACGATGCTCGGTATGCATTTAAGTTTGCTACAGCGACAATAGTTTCTCAGGTTAGGAAACGGCCAGAGGAATCTAGTGGTAAGAGGATTGCTATTATTGAGGCTTGTGCTGTTTGTTTAGAGAATACTGAGGCTGATCATACCTTTTCGGTTGTATAGATATTGTTTATCATGTGTGAAACAACATGTGGAGGTTACATTGCTTTATGAGATGATGCCAAAATGCCATCATGAAGGGTGTTAGATTGAGATATTGTGGAAAGTTGCATGAAATTCTTGACACCTAAGTTAATTGAGACGATGTACGTGCCTCCGTATAAACGAAGCTTCGATTCCAGTTTCGGATAAAATTTACTACCTGTATCCTAAATGCTCGGCATTGATGCCCAAGAATGAGGTTTCTGAATATGCTAAAAGTGCAGTTGCTGCTGGTTTGCAACGTTGTGGCCTTAGGAGATGCAGAAAATGTCATACTGAAATCTCTGGCAACAAGCTAGGAACCTATGACGCCAATGTGTGAAGTGCAACCATATGATTGAACTTGCTGCAGGTATTATACTCACCTCGCTTCTGCATTGACTTGTCTGATAATAGTTCAACGCATGGTTTTTGGCGTGGAAATGTTAGTTGATTTAAACCTACTATGAATCTAAAAATGCATAATTGTTATTACATGATGAATCCTCAAACCTAGATTGAAGGATGTGTAGGAGAAATTACAAGAAACAGCCTCTATTTACAGTCTGATACTTTCGTCCTCTGATTTCTGAAAGGTGCTTACCATACTCAGGTGATGTTAAGCAGTGTTCCCTTGGAGAGTTCCAACAAAATTCCATAAAGTTGCCGCTAATAATATCTAAAACATCTAAATTATTTTTGGGTTCAGTCCATCTGTAATTTAAAATAAATCATCGATGAAATTATAAATTAATGTGATATTAATTAAAAAAATTATTGATAAAATGAAATGACCAAAAAAATAGCAATCATTGAGGATAAGTTTTTTGATAACCAATTACTGTTCGTGATTTCATCAGTAAATTAATTTATTTCTAACTAAATATATAATTAAATACTGACCGAGTATTTTGTTGGTATTATACAATATTTTGATAGTAGCGGTTGTGAGACAGTTGTTATTGGTGGGACTGTCTTTTTTCCCCCCTCTGTTTTCTCTCTCCTCCCTCAAAATTTACTTTAGCCATTTAGAATTTTAGATTTGTTCACTTAGTTATTAATATTTCAATTTTAATCTTTATTTTTTTAATTATATTTTTTGTTCTTGTCATTTTTGTAAATTTTTTATTTGGTTTCAATTTCATCCTTCAATTTTAATTTGTAATATGTTATTATTTTTAATTTGATTCTTATTATTTTGTTTTTTTAATTTTTTATATAATTTTTTTTAATTTCATTCTTTAATCTCAATTTATAATATATTATTTTTTCTAGTATTTAAATAATTATACACCATTTTTTAAGTCTTCGATCCATCTCTCACGTTAATTTTAGTCAGGATAACATGATTATGGTGCTGGAAGTCCCTGACAGTAATTTAAAAAATAACAATTAATTCAATTGACTCACTCGGACCCTATCGCTAGCTTGCGTGGTGCTTGTCAAACATTTGGCGACTGTAATGGAAGACTTTGAAGCCCTTTATGCGCATTGCTTTTGTGTATTTTATTTGTATCGAATCACACTCGACATTTTTGTCTATATAAACTCCTTTGCTTCATTATTAAAACTAAAGATTAGTTTACTTTTAAAGAGAGAGAGAGATCATTAAGAAAAATGGCATCAACTGTTGATAAATCATCTTTGGGTTCAGTCGATCCGTAATTTAAAATAAATCATTAATGAAATTATAAATTATTTTCTATGTTGATGATATGTCATATTAATTAAAAACATTATTAATAAAATGATGTTGATAATATTTTTTTATTTGGATGTGTCTTTTCTATTTGTAAATCTATCAATTATTATATTACAATGATGGCCAAAGAAATAGCAATCACTGAGGATAAGTTTTTTTGATAACCAGTTATGATTATCAATATTTTATCTATAACCAGTTTTTTTGACTAAATATATAATTAAACACTCATAAAATATTTTATTGGTATTATACAATATTTTGATAGTAGCGGTTATGAGACAGTTTGTCATCGGTGGGGTTGTCTTTTTTTCCCCTCTCTTTTCTCTCTTCTCCCCTCAAAATTCACTTTAGCCATTCATAATTTTAGAATTATTCACTTAGTTATTAATATTTCAACTCCAATCCTTATTCTTTTTAATTATATTTTTTGTTCTTATCACTTTTATTAATTTTTTATTTGGTTTCAATTTCATCATTCAATCCTAATTTGTAATATATTATTATTTTCAATTTAGTTCTTATTATTTTATTTTCTTAATTTTTTGTATAATTTTTTGTATAATTTTATTTTTCAATCTCAATTTATAATATATTATTTTTTCTAGCATTTAAATAATTATACACCATTTTTTAAATCTTCGATCCATCTCTCACGTTAATTTTAGTCAGGATAACATGATTATGGTGCTAGAAGCCCCCTGACAGTAATTTAAAAAATAACAATTAATTCAATTGACTCACTCGGACCCTATCGCTAGCTTGCGTGGTGCTTGTCAAATATTTGGCAACTGTAATGGAAGACTTTGAAGCCCTTTATGCGCATTGCTTTTGTGTATTTTATGTTGATCTCAGAAAATTGAAGAAGCAACTGTAGTATTTTTTGCAGTTTTCATTGAGAGAGAATTGACTATAAATAGCCTTACAAACAGTAACAGAAAAAACTAAAAATCAGGAGCTCACATATCCACTACTCCTATAACATGTGGGAAGCAGGTAAGCAGTTGATTGACTAAAACAAACTGAAGCTAAATGATCTATTAAATAGGAATTATTAACAACCCAGTACAAAGACCGGTGAACCAAATTCTAAAGCTAAAATCTTAATATCTAACATCCTCCCTTAAACTGTATGCCAAGTGCATCAGTTTATACTAGAAACAGAGCAAACTCCCATTAGACCACGCAGTTTCACAAAGACATCATGCTTCAATGGTTTAGTCATTATATCTGCAATCTGATTCTGAGTTTGACAATGAGTTACTTCCACGACACCCATACTGGTGAGCTCTCGAATGAAATGAAAACAAACATCAATATGTTTACTGTGTCCATGTAGCACCGGATTTTTGCAGAGTTTAATGGCAGAACTGTTGTCACAGTGGATTGTTGTAGAGCCCTCTTGATTATGCCCCAACTGCTGTAAAATTCTTCGTAGCCATATTGTCTGGCAAGCATATGATGCTACTGCTATGAACTCAGCTTCTGTGGTGGAAAGTGTCACTATGGGTTGTTTCTTTAAAGACCATGATATAGCTTCTGCACTTAACATAAATACATAACCTGAAGTGCTTTTCCGATCTTTAACATCACCAGCATAATCACTATCAAAATATACATTAAGACCTTCAAATCCTCCCTTCTTATAGAACACTCCAAAACTGACTGTTCCCTTTAAATACCTGAAAACCCTTTTTGCAACTTGTAAATGAAGTTCAGTTGGACATTCCATGTACCTGCTGAGAAGACTTTCTACGAACATCATATCAGGTCTAGTGGCAGTTAAATACATTAAACTTCCCACAATTTGCTTGTATAGTGTGCTGTTTATTTTTGATCCACCATGATCCTTACAAAGCTTTGTACCGGGAACAATAGAATTGTTAACAGAATTGCAGCCATCCATTTTAAACCTTGCCAATATTGCTTCTGCAGATTTCTTTTGCCCAACAAATATTCCATTTGAACTTTGCAAGACTTCAATACTCAGAAAATATCTCATCCTTCCCAAATCAGTCATATCAAATTCATTCATCATAGGCTGCTTAAACTCATCAAACATACTTGCATCATTCCCAGTGAATATTAAATCATCAACATAAAGACATACAACCAAAATATTACCTCCACCTCCAGTTTTGATGAACAGTGTATGTTCATAAGGACATTTCTTGAAGTTTTGAGTTGCAAAGTATGATTCGATTCGACTGTACCAAGCGTGAGGGGCTTGTTTGAGTCCATACAGTGCTTTTTTTAGCTTGTACACCATCTGCTCTCTTCCCTTCTTCTCATAACCAGGAGGATGCTCAACATAAACTTCTTCATTGAGCTCTCCATGCAAAAATGCCAATTTCACGTCCAGTTGGTTGATAACCCATTCTTTTTTAGCTGCAAGTGAGATGATCAATCGAATGGTATCCAAACGGGCAACCGGTGCAAAGACTTCAGCATAGTCTATTCCATGTTGCTGCATGTACCCTTAGCCATAAGACTTGCCTTGTGTTTATCCACTTCACCGTCTTCTTTAAATTGTGTCTTGAAAATCCATTTAACTCCCACCTTTTTCCCTCCTTCAGGCAATCTAGTGAGCTCCCAAGTGTTGTTTCTCTCAATTGCATCTATTTCTGCCTCCATAGCTTTCTGCCACTTCTCACTTTTCACTGCTTCGGCATAACTTAATGGATCACTGCTTGCATACAAAGCTAGAAATGCATAGTCATCTTCTTCAGATAAACCCTCACTACTTATATAATCTTGCATCCAGCCCAATGGTCTCCTTATTCTTCCCTCTTCTGAGTTTGTTGAATGATTTTCTACTGTTGCAGTAGACTCTGTTGCAGCAGACTCGTTCCCTTCTGTATTCACATCTAGAATTGTTGCTGCTTCATCTGCATGTGGCCTGATTGCTGTTTCGACTTGTGCATGTGGTCTGATGATATAGCTCTCTTCTGCATGTAGCTTGATCTCTTATGCATTCGTGTCAGTTGGCTCTTCTGCATTCGTGGCAGCTGTATTGCTATCACTCCATTCTAGATCAACCAAAATGGCTTCTTCATAACTGTTGTCCCAGTCCCAACTGCCTTCTTCTTCAAACCTCACATATCTACTGATTATAATTGTTTTAGATAGTGGATCAAACAATCGGTAGGCCTTTGATTCCCCACTAACTCCAAGAAAGACACACTTTAAGCTTCTATCATCTAACTTTGTTCTTTTATTATCAGGAATATGAACATATGCAGTGCAACCAAAATTTTTGAAGTAGGAGACCGAAGGTTTGATTTGACTCCAAGCTTCTTTTGGGGTGATGTTTCTCACAGCCAATGTTGGACTTCGATTCAGCACATGAACTAACCAGTTAACAGCCTTTGGCCAGAAATTCTTAGGAAATTTCTTCTCAATTAGCATGCTCCTAACCATATTCATAATGGTCCTATTTTTCCTCTCCGCCACACCATTTTGTTGTGGTGTGTATGCTGTTGTTAGTTGTCTTCATATACCATGTGCAGCACAAAAACTAGTGAATTCATTGGAAGTAAATTCACCTCCACGATCAATTCTTAATCCACTCAAGTAAACCCCCGACTCCTTCTCAACAGGATTTTTAAAGCTTTTAAAAACATTAAAAGCTTCTGATTTCTCTACCAGGAATTAGACCTAAACTTTTCGACTAAAATCATCAATGAAACTGATAAATTACCTCTTGTTACTGTTAGAAATAGGCTTGATTGGTCCACATATGTCTGCATGCACTAGTTGAAGAACTCTGGTTGCCCTCCATGTACTGTTCTTGGAAAAAGGATCTTTAGGCTGCTTTCCGATCATGCATTCTTCACACAGCTTCGTAGGAGGCTTGATCTAAGGTAGTCCATGCACCATATTTTTCTGTTGAAGAGTTTTCAGTCCATCATAGCTTAAATGACCATATCTGCGATGCCAAACTCTAGCTGAGTCTTCTGTCATGGTGTTGTAACAAGTCTGCTCTCTTGCTTGACAATGAGCAAGTAGAATGAACATTCTATTTGATGACATTGTGGTCTCAATAATTAGTCCTTGATCAAGATGATAGACCTTGCATTTCCCATGCTGAATAAGAATTGCAAGTCCCTTTTCCTGAAGCTGACCAATGCTCAGCAAGTTACTCTTTAGATCAGGTACATAAAAAACACCAGTGATCACCTGAGTATTCTCATTTACACTGATCCTTACATTTCCTTTCCCCATAACTGTCATGCTTGAGTTGTTTCCAAGTTTCACTGTCTCTCCAAAATTCTCATAAAGATCAGAGAAAAGCTCCTTCTTCCCACACATATAGTTGTTGCACCCTGAATCCAAAAACCAAACTTCAACTAAACTGATTTTCTTCTCTTCAACATAAGCCATCAACAGCATCTCTTCACTTGTGTCAACAAAATTTGCTCTGAATCCCTTCTTTGGGCATTCATACTAGAAATGCCCCAGTTTATGGCAGCTATAGCACTCCACGGTGGACTTATCAAAACTTGGCCTGATACGCCCTCTGTCTCGCCCTCTAAAAACACTGCAACCTCGTCCTCTTCCTCCAGAATGATCTTCATACGTCACCTTCAAGGCATGTTCTTCTGCAGCAGTATGATAATTCATACGTTGCTCATGCACTAGGAGGCTACTTTGTAATTTATCTATGGACATGGTTTCCACATCATTTGACTCCTCAATAGCGCAGACAACATAGTCGAATTTCAGTGTCATGGATCTCAAAATCTTTTCAATGAAAGCAATATCATCCATCTTCTCACCGTGAATTCATTTCTTGTCAAAGTTCGAGCAAAATACTCGTTCACAGATTCACCAACCTTCATCTGTAGCATTTCCCATTCCTTTCGAAGTGCTTGCAACATTGAACGCTTAACTCTAGTCGTGCCTTAATACTTTTGCTTCAATGAGTCCCATATATCCTTAGCTGTGTTTGTCTTGAGAATAGTTTCCAGGAGGGATCGATCTATAGCTTGGAACAGATAGTTTTTAGCTTTCAGATCCTTCAATCGCTGTTCATCAATGGCTTTCATCTGAGCGTCTGTCAGAGATGCTCCTTCTGCTGCTGCAAGTACTCCTTGTTCTATTAAAGTCCAGTATTCTTTCGATCGTAAAAAGTTTTCCATCAGCATGGACCAGTGGTCATAATGTCCATCAAACTTTGGAATTGATGGCTGGACAAAATTTGTTTCCATCAACATCTCTTCTCTTGTCACTCGTGCAGAGAGCTGCTGCTTCTCACGATTCAATCAAATAACATGTGAGGCTCTGATACCAAATGTTGATCTCAGAAAATTGAAGAAACAACTATAGTATTTTTGCATTTTTCATTAAGAGAGAATTGGCTATAAATAGCCTTACAAACAGTAACAATTTGAATCCAAAATAAAAAAGAAAGACGTTCCTCACCCTCAAGACAAAGAAAGTTGTACGTACGATACGATTAGGATCAGAGAAAAAACTGAAAATCAGCAGCTCATGTATCCACTACTCCTATAACATGGGAAGCAGGTAAGCAGTTGATTGACTAAAACAAACTGAAGCTAAATGATCCTATTAAATAAGAATTATTAACAACCCAGTACAAAGACTGGTGAACTAAATTCTAAAGCTAAAATCTTTATATCTAACATTTTATTTGTATCGAATCACACTCGACATTTTTGTCTATATAAACTCCTTTGCTTCATTATTTTGCTCATTGAGAAAACTAAAGATTAGTTTACTTTTAAAGAGAGAGAGAGAGAGATCATTAAGAAAAATGGCATCAACTGTGTGTTTCTCAACCATGCAGATGCTTTTGCTCCTTTTGCTGTTATTGTTTCATCTTAGAGCTAGTTATTCTTCTCCTTCCATGCAGCCACTGTGTCATGATGACGAGAGCTATGCCTTGTTGCAGTCCAAGGAAAGCCTTGTCATTAATGAGTCTGTTTCTTATGATCCTTCTGCTTATCCCAAGGTTGCATCATGGAGAGTTAATGGAGAAAGTGTTGATTGCTGCTCATAGGATGATGTTGAATGTGATAGGGACACTGGTCATGTGATTGGCCTTGACCTCAGTAGCAGCTGTCTCTATGGCTCCATCGAATCTAATAGCAGCCTCTTCCACCTTGTTCAGCTCAGAAGGCTGAATCTTGCTGAAAACGACTTCAACAACTCTAAAATCCCTTCTGAGATTCGAAATCTTACGAAACTAAACTATCTAGACCTTTCTTTTAACAGTTTTTATGGGAAAATTGATTTTATTAATTGCTAATGATTTGAGTTGGGCAAGGCTCTTATGTGTTGTTTATCCCTGCCTTTAATTGATTATTCAGCCAAAGTAAAGACGTGAACACGAAGTGAAGAAGGAAAATCATTTTATAAACAAACTTCTCAACCACTTGCTTAAAGAATTATTAAAATGATAAGAAAGAATTTTGTTTCTTCATTCATTTATGGCAATGAATGTAAGATCTTGGCGTTATTATGAAGTTCATTCTATGAAGATAGCATATTTGAATGGAAGAATTCTAGAGATTTAAGAACAGAAATGAAGAAGGCAGAGAGAGCAGTTGATAGTTGAAAGAAGAAGACGAAAATATTCATTGTTTTTCATTAACCCACTTTACATTATTAAAGATGTATTTATAACAGAAGCTGCAGACGTGAACCAGCTTCTTTCTTCAATATTTAACAACTTTTCTAATTGTTTCTAACTGTCTAACAGAATTAACAACTTTAACTGTCTAACAGTATTTTAACTACTTCATTCTATAATCACTTGACATGTGGCATGACTCTGATCATTGATATCTTTACATTCCCCCGCAATCGTATGCATGAAGGAACCAAGCATAAGATTGGAGCAATGGTGACGAAACAATGGAGAAGAAAGACCCTTAGTGAGAATGTCAGCAAACTGATTTGCAGAGGAAACATGTTGAACAAGCAAGTCACCTTTGATAACACGTTCTCTAACAAAGTGATAATCAATCTGAAGATGCTTCATCTTGGAATGAAACACTGGATTGGAAGCAAGAGAAATAGCAAAGATATTATCACAATGAATTAAAGGAGGAATAAGCAATGGAACATGCATATCACAGAACAGATGACGAATCCATGTGAGCTTCAGCAGCAGCAATAGCAAGAGCTATATATTCAGCCTCAGCAGACAAGCGTGAAACAATATGTTGCTTCTTAGAAGCCCATGAAATAGGAATGGATCCTAAGTAAACAACAAAACCAGAAACAGAACGACGATCATTGGGATCATCAGCCTAGTCAGCATCACTGTATGCTTGCAAATTAAGGGTGCTTGGCTGAAAGTGAATGCCATAGTCAAGAGCACCCTTGAGATATCTCAAGATTCGTTTCACTGCAACAACATGAGATTCCATGGGATTATGCATGAATTGGCAAGCTTGATTGATAGAAAAGGCAATGTTAGGATGTGTGAAGGTTAGATACTGCAGAGCTCCAACAATACTCCTATACTGTTGTGGACAAGAATAAGGCTTACCATCATCCTTGAGCAGGTGATGATAGGGAAGACAAGGAGTGGCACATGACTTTGAATTTTATAAATCAACCTGATCAAGCAATTCCTTAATATATTTAGATTGATATACAAATAAGCCAAAGGAAGAATAAGAAACTTGCAGTCCCAAAAAATATGTCAACGGGCCTAAATCCTTCATATTAAATTCCTGAGTTAAGGCATCAATAACTGATGTAATGAGAGATGAATGACTGCCTGTGAGAAGAATATCGTCTACATAAAGAAGCAATATCACAGTGCCATGAGAGGAGTGTTGAACAAATAAAGAAGGATCAGTGAGAGAAGCCTGAAATCCCAAGCTAGGTAAGAAACTTGTAAACCTGTCATTCCAGGCACGAGGAGCCTGTTTTAACCCATACAAGGACTTGCGTGGTCTACAAACAAAGTCAGGATAAAGCTTGCTTGTAAAACCTTGTGGTTGAGTCATATACACCTCCTTTTGAAGAATACCATGCAGAAATGCATTTTTAACATCAAGTTGCCTTAAAGGCCAATGGAACTGAGCTGCAAGGGCCAGTACCAACCGAACAGTGGTGGGTTTCACTACAAGACTGAATGTTTCATTATAATCAATGCCCTCTTCTTAACTAAACCCCTTGGCAACAAGGCGTGCCTTATGCCTAGCAATAGAGCCATCTGCATTTTTCTTGATTCGATAAACCCATTTACAACCTACAAGATTCTTGGCATATGAGAGGGGAACCAAATCCCAAGTACCCTGTGCATGAAGAGCATCAATTTCCTCTTGCATCACAAACTGCCATGCAGCAACTTTAGAGGCAATCTTGAATGAACTTGGTTCAACTAGAGAAAAGTCAATAGACTGAACAGTAGTAGAATAAGCCTTCTTTTTGGAGATACCATTCTTAGACCTGGTTGTCATGGGGTAAAGATTCATAGGGGACAGAGGCAAGACTACACAAAGATTCACAGGATGAAAATCAGGATCCTCAGGGAGAGAAAACTGTGTAGCAGAATCCAAACCTGATAAAGTTGAAGAAATAATGGGTGAAGGCAATGTATCCAAAGAGGCAGCAGGGCTCATGGTGGATGATGAGGTAGAGCACGCAGGTAAGACAACATTATGCAGAGAAATAGAAGGTGGAATAATAGGAGACGAATGAGAAGGAGAAGAGGAAACTGTAGGCACAGAAGTGTATGGAAATACAGATTCATCAAAGATGACATGACGAGTCACAAATCACTTATTAGTAAGGAGAGAAAAACAGATATATCCCTTGTATTGACCTGCATATCCCAAAAAAATACAGGTGGAAGTTTTAGGCTGAAGTTTGTGAGTGTTGTAAGGCTTGAGTAGAGGAAAACATGCACAACCAAAGATCTTTAAATGAGTGAGGAAGGGTATAGAACCATACAGTAAAAGATAAGGAGATTTGAGCTAAAGAATTGGACAAGGCATCCAGTTAATCAAATAGATGGAAGTAGCACAAGCATGAAACCAAAATTTAAAAGGTAGATTGGCAGTTTGTAATAAAGTGATTGTTGTTTCTAGAATGTGGCGATGCTTCCTCTCAGCAAGACCATTCTGTTCAGGGGTGTATGGACAAGATATGTGATGAATAATGCCTTTAGTAAGGAGATTTTGCTTGAAGGAATGATTGAGGTACTCATCATCACCATCACTCTGAAAAATGCGTAGATTGGCAGAAAACTAAGTGCCAAGAAAGCATGAAACGAAACAAAGATGGAATAAACCTCTCTTTTATTTCTCATTGGAAAAATCCAAGTGAACCGAGTACATTCATCCATGAAGCTAACATAGTATCGAAAACCATCAACAAAAATAGTAGGAGAAGGACCCCACACATCACGATGAATGACTTCTAAAGGTGTTGCAGACTTAATTGCTGGATAAGGGAAAGGAAGTTTTGCAAATTTGCCTTCTAAACAAGCAGTGCAGACGGATTTTGGAATGGTATGAAGTGAAAGGAATCTTAGATTGATGTAAAAGGGCTGAAGTGATTTTGTTAGAAGGATGGTCAAAACGCTTGTGCTAGAGACTTGTTTTTACTTGGTGACCAATATAGCAGAATTGATTCTTTGAAAGGGAGAAGGACTGTGATAGTCGAGAGTGTGGGATGGATAAAGGGAGGATATAAACCATCTCTACACAGTCCCTACACAGTCCCTGGAGAAGAACCCTTCCTGTAAGCTTGTCCTGAATGCAAAAACCAAAGGCATCACAAATAAATCGGTAATTGTTATCTTTACATAACCTATGAACTGATAGCAAGTGTTGTGACAGCTTAGGCACATGCAAAACTTGTGGTAATTTGAATGAGCATTGTGGAACATCCAGAATAGAAGAACCAACATTAGAAATGCTCAAACCTGAACCGTCTACAATAGCAATAGTATCTAATCCTGAGAAAGGAGTGGCTAGGTTGAGTTGAGCTAAATCAGAAGTCATATGAGTTGTTGCTCCAGTATCAGCAACCCAAAATTACTCAGTAGAAGTAGAAGAAGGAAAATTTGCATGCATTGCACTGAGATTAATGGAAGGCGATCTGCCTTGATAGGAGAAATTGCCTCTGTGATAACACTGGATAGTAGAATGGCCAAATTTCCAACAAATCTGACATTGGACTAAAGAGGTAGAAGAAGATGATTGATTATGTCGTTGATAGCAATCAGCAGCTACATGGCCTTTCTTGCTACAGATTTGACAGATGAGAATGTCAATACCAGGATGAAGAATACCAGAACTAGAAGAAGGAACTTGATAAGGGCGTGGACCAGATTGATAATGGCCACGACTTCTTCCACGTCCTTTAAAATAAGAGCCTCTATTGTTAGAGTGGCCACTGTTGGTGAACATGGCATTAGGACCATTAAAACCACCTGTGGAACCATGGAAATCGCCATGATGACCATTAAAACCCCCACTAAATCCAGATGAAAGGTGAGAAGATGGGAAGGCTTCGAGTTTGAAGAGTATCCCTGAGATTGAATATGAGAATGAGAAGGAGAAGATCCTTCATCAAGAACAAGAGCCTTGCCTTGAAATGTCTGATTTTGAGCCAACATTGCAGAAATAAAAGGAGATGCAGACTGAGTGTGCTCAAGAGTGGCTTCTTCAGCAAGTAACTGAGATCGAAAATCTTTAAGAGACAATGTATTATCTCTGCCTCTAATCATACATCTAAATGTGTTGTAATCAGAAGGCAAGCCATTGAGAGCCAAAATCACAATGTCATCATCCTCAAAAGAAACTCCTATTGCAGAAAGATGATCTCTTGCATCTTTAATTTTTTGCAGATAATGAGAAACTGGTTCTGATCCCTTCTTAATATTCTGAAGCTCACTTTTCATCTGAAAAATGCGTGCTTTGGTGACTGTAGAGAATCGATCCTTCGGCTGAATCCACATATCATGAGCACTGACACTGTTGGGTTGGTTGCCATCAATGTGCAACAACCATTGACAATTGCAGCAGCTGCAGCTGGAGTTGCACCAACCATGTGCACCCATCCAAGATGTCAAAGGTTGGCAGCCACCTTTGTTGAAGAAAAGCTGGAGTTGTGGCACCATTCATGCCTATAAATAGAGGCATACGTGAGAGAGTGTAGAGGAGAGAGTGCAAAATGTGAGAGACCAAGAGAGAAAGTGAGGGGCTGCCAAGGGCAGCAACCCTGCTGTCTTGTGCAGCAGTGTGAGAGCAATGGGAGTAGAGTTTGAGTGAAGTGATCCTCCTCCTCCATGTGTGTTGTAATCCTTTCTCTATCTGTCTCTAATAATATTGACTTCTCCCGTGGATGTAGGCGGTTTTGCCGAACCACGTTAAATATTATGTCTCAGTGTGCTTAGTCTTCTATGGGCAACTATCAGAACACCACCGGTCCGCGTATAGGGGAGCCGGAATCCCCAACAAATTATAGTGAGGAGGGTTATAATAGAATGATAATAAGGTGATGATTATGGTGGTGAGTGGAGGTAATAGAGTGGTGAAGTAGCGGTTATGAGGTGATGGTAAAGGTTAAGGTGCAAGTAAAAATATTTTTCTTCATATTTGCACTGTTCCAGGATTGATTGAAACATATTTTCCTTAACTTATTTTCTTGTATTTGTTTATTACTGAAAAATAAAAATTATTATTGAAAAACAAAAACAAAAATATTTTTCTAAAAACAACCTAAAATTTACATATAAATTAGATTTTCTTGGGTGAAAATGCAATGTATTATATTGCACATTCGATGACAAGAGTTAATACGGTTATATGAAAGGCTAGGTATTTTTTTAATCACGATGAAACGGGACCTAATCATAATTGTGTAATGGTTGGAGGGTTATGTTAATTATATAATTAGCCTAATTTATTTCCACTTAACAATTAGTAACAATATTTTTATATTAACCATTTTTTCGATTTAGTTAAAACATTTTGGTTCTCTTACCTAAAGAAAATCAAAGAACAAGGTATCCTAATAATTGGAAAATCTCTATTGCCCTCCAGGGGCCAAAATTCTCTTTGTCCTCTAGGAAAAAAACAAATCTCTAATGCATAATCATGCATCTACTATTCCCATTTTTTTTTCCTTTAAGCTTTTATTTTTACATTAGGCTAATAGATTTGTGTTTGTGAGTGTATCTATTCATTAACGGTTTTTAATTAAACTAAAATGAAACAAAAAAAAATTCTTATATCTTCTAAATATCGATACAAGGCTCCAACATTGCACATTGATTAAATCTAGACCAGGTCCCATCTTATAATTTTTCTACGAGGTAGAAGGAGAGCATTGCACATCCTATCTATGTGCTTAGCCACAAAACTTTTCGGATTACTCTGTTGAACTCGTTTTGGAATAATTTGAGGATATAATTAGCAAAGAGTTCAGCCACTCCTCTTAAACACATTGAATTATACATTATACTGAAGAAACTTTCCTTTTGAAAAACGATGTGTGAGTGTGTGTGTTTGTGTTTGTGGGTGGAGGGTTGTATATATAAAATATAGATTGAAGTTTCTTGGGCCCAACCAAAAATTACAGTGACTGGTGTAACAATTATAATTACGAATCTGTTTGTAATTACAGTTTTTAAATACAAAATTGGACAAATTAAAGAATCAAAAAGTAAAAATTTGAAGCCCCATATTGAGGCACAAAATTTTATAATTTTTCAGTTCCCAAATCAGTAGTTGAAGCAATCCCCACCTGCAACCAAGGAGATGAGCTTCCACTAGTGCGCATGTCTTTTAATTCACTAAGTTTAGCTAACTTCAACTTACTGTCTGCTTCATCATCCACATTCTGAACTGAAGTGCTGTAATAATTATTATCGTTGTTATTGTTGTCTTTGTCGTCATGATGATCTTCGTTTTGGTGCTGATGATTGTTGTCATCCTTTAATTTTGCATCAACTCCTGTCCAAGGTTGTAAATAAATCTCAGTAGAAACTTCGATGTTTGAAGGATTTGTAACTGTTTGATGGACAGGAAGATTGAGATCAAGTGTGAGATCTAATTGCTCAGAATTGTTGATGAACTTTGGTCGCTGTTGAATTTGGTCCAAGTGGTCCTGAAATTGATGGAACTTGGGCAAAGATGAAGTGTCTGGTGTATTAGATGTGAGCCAATGACACCTTTTATGACCCCCTAATGCTTGTCCTGATGAAAATACACGATGGCATATCGAGCATTCGTGCACTTTCGATTTCCTTTTTGAAGTGGAAGCCATTAATGGAGGAGTCGAACCATGATCGAATTGCAAAGTGGATGTCAATTTAGCTGGAAAGAATTCTTCATGTGTGACCACATCTTCATCATGATCAGCTAGACTATAATCCATGCTTTGATCGAGCCTGGATGCATAACATCCTTTAACCTTCTTGTGACTAGCTCTATGTCCACCTAATGCTTGATGTGAATTGAAAACTTTCTTGCATGCTTTGCATTCAAACATTCCTTTAGCAATCCCCTTGGCTTTCTCCAATGGTGGCTTATGTTCCATAGGAGCCATAAAATTCGTCGGATTTCTTCGCTCTTCTTCCTTACTAGCCGATGCACAAGACTCCTCAGGCTCGGTTTCTAAAGGATCAACTGTAGTTGCATTAGATAACATCATGAGGCAATTGGCAAGATCTTCATCTTCGCTTGATGGGCAGCTTAAGTTCAAATTGCTCACTTTAGCTCTCAATGATCGTTTTCTTTTAGACCAACCGGAACTCCTTCTTGGCGTGCCATCCTCCTCTTCCGATCCTGGAGACGAAAGAAGTGATTGATCAGCATCCTCGGACGTGCATTTTCCATGTTCAAGAAAAGACTTCCATGACAAGAATTCTTTTCCACAATTCTCACAAACCCGACAACTCTTTAATCGATTCGGATTCGTTCTTAAAGCATACATACGGCTGGTTCCTGGGGGCACATTGGCTCCCAATTTATCTTCCCAATCACTTGCAGGATCTTCATCATCGATGTTGCCATTCTCGTCACCTATACCATGTGCCCTCATATGCCCTCCTAGTGCTCTTCCACACATAAATCCTTTCTTGCAAATCTTACAAAAGTGTTTGAAGTTTGATTGTTGATCCACAAGCAAAGCCATATAATGATAAAAAAAGAAAAAAAGAGAAATAGACAGCTAAGAGAAGTGGGGTTAACTAATAACAATGGAAGAGATCAAACGGGGTGAAGTTTGTTCTTGTAGAAAAACTTGCTGTAGGGTTGTATGGTTAAGAGGAGTGCTAGACAGACCTAGTTTCTAGATATAGTGATGGTTGAGAGACAGATAGGAGTAAATAATAGTTGAGGAGTGTGATGACAAGTGGTGGGAGCTGGTTAAGAGGGCTAGAGACTTTTTCTACAACATTGTGGTGGTGGTGGTGCCACCGGTCAAAGAAACAAAAGGAGGTCCGTACGTCTATGGCAGAAAGAGAGAGTGGTGAGTGAGGGAGTGAAAGGGGAAGAGAGTAGTGGTTCTAACTGCCATACCTATTCATATCCCTTCAATTCCAAGCCAAGAAAACTAAAAATCCATGCTTCTCCTTGTTTGTCGGTTAGTTCAAGCTCCTTTTCCACACAAATATTATGTAACATAACTATGATTGTCACTAATTAACCATTCTCCTTTTATTTTTATTTTTATTATATATATATATATATATATATATATATGTCATTTTTCTAAAAAAAACATTTATTTTTTTATTTCCACCTTTTATTCATGAAATTTTGAGTGCAATGCGGATCAGTTTGGCTGAGTTTTAGGGTCTACTTGATCCTATTCCAAACAAGGACATTGTAAGAAGCTAATTTCAATGTGATATTCGTTTATATATAAGATTAAGTAAATTATCCCTAGAAAATTGTGTTAGACGTTGTCATTAACATAAGAACTTACATTTCCTAATTTCAAATTAGTTAATTACACACACACACACACACACACACATATATATATATATATATGAAAAGAAAAACTAATGTGTATGGGATGTCCCGCTCATTAAAATTTGAGATTTCTACCATTTATTTAGAGGTTTTAATTAGAAAAGGGATATATAAGGTAGGGTTTATCTCAACTGTGTAGTTTAAGATCTATTGAGCCTTCTATTAAAAAGAAATTTGTAAGATCTTGCGTGATATTAGGTAGTGCTTGAATCAAATTTCACTCTTATTAAAAATGAAAAAAAAATTAAAATAATCGTGAATGAAAAAGATGGAAGGGCTATCTCCTATTATGTATATAGCTCAAAGTTCAATAGACTTTCCAACAAAACTTCGAAAGCATGTTGTATTATATTTTACTAATGCTCGGACGGAAAATGATTAAGAGAACTCGTTAGTTCATTTAATTTATACAATTATTGTTAAATATAATTAATTATTTCTAAAAAAATGGGAAAGATGTTATATGCACTTGGCCCAACTTCACTCCAGCTCTGTTGAGTTTGTACATCAATCCATTGATATTAGGTATCCAGAATCATTATTTCTGGTATACAGGCTGAACTCTCTGGCATTGTTCTTCCCACGTATATTTGTGTCCCTGATTAAGCCATGCTTATACTTCTTCCCACGTATATTTGTGTCCCTGATTAAGCCATGCTTATACTTGACTCTAAGCTGTTTCCCTGATATATTATATATGCATTCTGCTGTTGGTTCAACGTCTGCTTCTTATGCTGCTAATGGC
>Ga0307515_10009661_pt1 | contig 18609 bp, 16 predicted proteins | sample 17_EM_MG_FD_194513 | JGI IMG/M metagenome (GOLD analysis project Ga0307515, IMG submission 194513) | Populus trichocarpa ectomycorrhiza microbial communities from riparian zone in the Pacific Northwest, United States - 17_EM | ecosystem: Host-associated > Plants > Roots > Unclassified | place...
GTAATATTTTTAAAATTTATTTTTTATATTAATAGTATAAAATAATCTAAAAAAACTAAAAAAAACAATTTAAAATAAATAAAATTTTAAATTAAAAAAATATATTTTAACCACACTATCAAATATCAAATACCCGTAGAACCAATGAAAGCTGCAAGACAATCAGAACATATCCCGCAGCAGATGTTTGGTGGTTACTTGGTATCTTATTATCAGGAGATAAAATCTTTAGACACATTTTCTAGGAACTCGGAGGATGGAACATGTCTCCTCATCCACAGTGATAATGTCACTTCTGTCCTCTGTGCACTCCATTATTTCCCAGGGCTTATTACCTCCTCCATCCATCTTCTTGACCAAATTTATGGCATTGATGCAAGCTCTAAGCTTTTTTTTTTTTTTTAAATTGTGGTATGGATTAGTTTCTTAAAGTAATCTTTTTATTTAAAAATATATTAAATTTATATTTTTTTTATTTTTAATATAAACATGTTAAAACCATAACATAAAAAATATTAATTTAAAATAAAAAAATTTAAAAATTTTAAAAACACATTCTAGACGCACAGATAAACACTATCTCTATCCAACTTCTTCTTCTCTCCCTCTCTCTAAGGAATTTGCAGCACATTTTGATCATAAATGTTTAGTTCCCATAACAAAACTTTCAAACTGCAAATGTTTTTGTGCTTCCTTTTGTTAGTTGTTAGCAATAATTCTGGCATCGGATTGGGTTATAGGGTATTTAGAATATTTTAGGCTGTTGCATAACTAAAGATGACCCTGGTTAATTTCTGCTTGGAGAATAATATTTGATTTAGAATATAAAGATGGCCATGATTCCTTCTGGTTTTTCAACGATCCCATAAAACTCAAGAAATGATCTCATTCTGTTAACAGCCATAAAAAACAATGTTACTCATCGGAGCATTGCTCAAATCACAAGCACATGTGCATTTGTACAACGTTTATACATACAAAGCAAAAACCGCAAGCTCACAGTATATGAAATGAAGCTACTGTAGTGTGTGTTTGGTTCATTGGATGTAACATCGGCCATTTCTCTCTTGCCAGTTGCCCCTCCTCCCCTCTACTCTGTGCCACAATGTTGTCAATTCATTCTTTTCAAAAAGCGAGTAGAACTGCACAACAACCTTATCTCGGTGAAAATTACTCCGTTGACGGAGTGCCTCTTCTCTTTCAATCCAAATTTGCAACCAGGCACTGCTCATGTGAAAAAAAACGATAATCCATACAGCTACTGGTCGCTGGCTAGTCCTTGTTCAAATGTCAGCAACATTTCACAGAATAGCTTGGAAATTCGAGTTGTGCCCCTTGTACGCAGTAACTGTTGCCGACTCCTTCACTCCCTAAGATGATTCAAGATTTCAGAGGTAAAAACGGAGTACTCGGCATGCATTGACAAGACTTCAGAAAACAGACTATAAGCATACACCTACTGGCCCAACACCTGAAATCATTAGGATTGTCTATTATTAGATAGGCTGATCCGGAGATAAAGAGAGCATTGTTGTTCGGATAAAGGAACATATGACCCTTATCAAACACAGCTAGATAACCATGCCCCAGATTGATAGGTGTCTATCACAGGTAAGGGAACATATGATCCTTATCAGACACAGCAAGTACAGCTAGCTAACTAGCTTCTCATCACACTTTGGCAACCCCTTGACCGCATCATCAGAAAAGAAAGAGGAAAGGACGAGGAAAACATAGTCCTCAGCGATGTCTCTAAATTGCGATGTTCCCTAGGGAGGAAAAAGAAATAGAAAGCATTGACCCCAGGTGGTCATCGGCAAATGGCAACGTAATGCTTTGACTTTTCGCTGCATGATTTCAATGCTCATTTATGGAGATTTACTCTCTATCCCAAGCCAGTCTCACTTCTCAATATACTGCTACAATTACATACGACAGGTAGCAAACCTTTCCATCACCTCTATTTATCTTCACAAGTTCTTCCTGTCTTGAGCAAGAAAATAGCAAAGAAGCTTATTTTCTTTATGATAGTGCTATTTCCTCAACTCTCATTTGCAAAAATCCTGGCCTATTTCAGCCACCACCAGACCAGAATTTATACCATAAGAACCATTTTCATACATTCCGATGGGATCATCACCAGTGAGTTTGTATTTCTAGTCTCTCATAAGAAGAAAAAAGTAAATTTGACTTATTACTATGGAAGATTGCAAGTTAATGTCTTTGTTTCTGTTTTCGCAGGAGGAGCCAAGCATAAACAATGATGGATCGTGCTCTGCGTTAGAAAGCGAAGAGTGTTTGATTAGAAGGTCCATGGTTGATCATACAGGCTATATCTACACACAAGATATAAGGGGACCATGATCCTTACACCACATTTTTCTTTCCCTCTGTTTTTAACTCTCTTTTTTGACCAGTGATATTTGGGTAGTAATCAGTTTTACATTTTCATTTAATGGCAGAAATGAACTCACAGTTTTGAATTGATCAGATTATCATAACAGATTATCCACCTGTGATATGTCTTCCACTGCTCCACCATAAAATAGCATTAGTATAATGATTGTGAATTTGGGCACCTATAGTTGTTCGCCATTTATTTGGCAACACCATTAAAAAACATATGGATTGATGATTAAAATCACTAATCTAATTTATATATCTTTTCCCAGTATATGTTTTAACCTTTCGTTGATTTACCAAGATCAGTTCCAGTTGTAAGTTGAAGATTTTTAATATTTCTTGCAAGAATATGGATGCATGACACTTGGAGCAAAGATGCGATAAGGAAAGTGCTAGTAAATTTAGTATTCAAACAGCAAATTAAGGAAAAAGGAAAATAGAATACAAAAACACGGGGTTTATATGATTCGGTTTGATTTTGCTGAGCATTCTTATTTTTTTTAGCTTATGATGATGCTCTACGGACTCTGAATTTTTCTCCCCCATTAGCCAACAAAGCTCTCCATCAACTTTAAGCACATTGACTTGCAAGTCATTGCAAATTGAGATTTAGATAGTTTTCAAACCCACTATGAAATCGTGGAAAACAAAGGTAGCCACTGAATTAGTTCAGAACAAATACATGAACTAGAATATTCATTTAAAAACTTTGGAAGAAGAATTTCTGATTAAATGGAGAAGAACTTTTTAGGCGATCAGCTATTATTATCCTTTCAGCCTTCACAAGGATTGAAAAAAAATCCAGCACAACGGAGATTTTGTCAAAATATGCGGTTGATTTTGTTCAAGTCAACCATGAAACCATCATGGTACTAACATTACCTCATATATTCGTCAGGATAAGCGTCAGGGGACGTTTCATTTATGTCCTTTATCTATAGGAACAGAACCTTATGCAAAAAAAGAAGAAAGATAGGATGCGAGGAATAGACAGACTTGCTGATGTAGTTGCATATGCCATTATTACAGAAAGGAACCATCGCAAACAACACCTGAAGCAAAGGCTCCACTATTGGTGAAAAAACTATGTAAACTCTACTCGGGCAAAACCAAGTTAGGCAGGGCAACGATGTCCTCACAAAAAGCTAAGAATAGTACTTGAACTGTTTGAGGGCGTTTTAGTGGATAGCCTTTTCAAACGTTTTTGCTTCTTGTAGTAGTAGTTGTTATTTGTGAGATTAGTCACTACCACCAGCACCTCCACCACCATTTGTCTTATTGCCCCTGCTATCGTGAGCAACACTTGACCTAGCTATGGGACCTCCCTTTGGCTCGGCGTGAACGGAAACTGTTCTGACAAGGTCCACCACTGGCAGGAATTTCTTGTTTCTTCATCATTTTTAAGTACACCTGAGAAAAGTATCGCTTACTGTTACAGTGAATGAAACAAAAATTTGTAACGTCAGAAATCATTATTTGTTTCTCATTTATTTTTCTTTCCTTGATTTTCCATTCTTAGGTTTTGTCGAGTTCATGTGCGATTAATGATTCTGGTTGACTCGATTAAACTTTGATGGGTTCTTAAGTTAATGATAAAAGTCGTTCAGGCATTATTAGTCTTTTATATGTTCCTAATGGACCCTTTGGATATATCATTTTCAAGTAGTAATTTTGTTTGCTGGTTGCACTAATGCATACGCGGCAAGAAGATTGATTGCAAGTAATATAAAAGGAATTGATTGTTTTAAGGAATGTGCAGGATGATAATGAAGCCAAGGAGGGGAATGGTTAGAAAGCTGTTATTGCAGATGGAAGCTAAAGTTAACATCGATAATCATCTCAAACAGAAGGAACATGAAGTAGCTATTATAATGGCAAAAGATCTCTTGTTTTCAATGAAGCAAGTCTACAGAACTAGTGACAGATTGGTTTGAGGATTCAGCTCTGACATGGGCTGTGTTGCAGGGGACCTCTTCAAGATCTCTTAAAGCAGTGGCAGTGTAAGGGCTGCCAATTTGCAGGTCAGTAATCATTTGGCGAAGATCAGAAGCTTCTTTTTTGAGCCGTGCATTCTCTTGAAGAACCCGGTCATGACACTCAGACACATGATTCAGCTTGTCTATCAGATTGTGGTTCTCAGTTCGCAGCCGAACTACCTGAGTCCATAGCTCATCTAGGTGCTTCTGTTTCCTCATCCTTGACCTGCGAGCAGATTCTCTATTGGAAATCATTCTCCGTTGCTTCCTCTCGTCGATGATGCTGAGTTGGTGCTCCTCAGATTCATCTGAAGTTGAGTTGTTGCTGAGACTTGAGGACTGTGGAGTGAATTCACGAACCGGTTGCGGGAACGATGAGCTCTGCAAGTTGTTCAAGAGTCTGTTGAAATGGAAGGCTGGTATGCTGCTTTGTTGCATCATGCCGAAATTAGCCGGGAAAGGAATCAGGCTTTGATCAGGTGCTATATAGTGAATTCCTGTGAGCTCGCCTGGAAGCATGGCTAGAATTCTTGAGAAGATACTTCAAGGGTTTGTAATCGGATATTGTGGTAATGAAGAACATCATGAGGATTGGAGGGGTTTTATAGTTGAGAAAAGGCTAATGAGGTGGGCCAATTTCAGCAACATGTATTAACAGTATCAGTATCTCACAGAGCAGAATTTAAAACAATTATTGTGAATGGTAACATAAATCTTGTTATCTCATGTATGCATATTTAAGGATTGAAATGCACACATCCACTTATAATCTCCTAAAGGCAATTGGATGCTGTCTTCAGACCAGGTAATGAGATGTTGACACATGCTATTATATGCATGTGTGCTTGCTATTTATGTATGTGTATATGCAACTGATAATGCAATCATAGAAATTTGATCATTTGGATAATCATTTGGCTGAGATATGATGCTCGCTACAGAAAAGTTGATGATGCGGGGAATGTGATTATTTAAATGTGAATGCTTCGGAATAATAATAATAAGAAGGAAGGAGAGAAATGATGTCTTAAGTCAATCTCAAAGAAGGTTTTCCTCAGAAGCCAGGACAATTTCAGTTCCCCACTGGAACTTAAAAATCCACCAGCCAATAATAATAACTTATGCTCTATGACGCAAGGAAGTTCAGTTTAAAAGGTAAGTAAGCGAAACAATACTACTGAGTTTATATGACCATTTTGTTTTTTTTTTTTAATTAATTATATTTTGATGACTCGTTAAGCACTTGCAATTTGGGATTAGAGGGTCCATCAGAGGGGGATTATCAATTAGTTAACATCAAGTACCTAAATCCCATCCTTTTCATTTTTCTTTCTGAAGCTTTTTATGGAACCTGAGCCTCCGGGCAAAGAAATACCCTGCCCAGGTTCCTCTTGATCTTGTATTATTTTGTCAAGGCAAAAACACAAGTCGTTGAAGCCATAGCCTTGGTGATATTGATTGTCCAATGTCAAAATTGAACTATAGCAATGTCAACTGAACAGTTTGCCTACATGATAAGGAAGAGGAAGTCAATGGAGTTCATTATTTTTTGTTTCTTCTTCTTCTTTAAGGTGGAGTTCATTATTTTTTGTTTCTTCTTCTTCTTTAAGGTCTTAAACCATGCGTTTTATTAGGACCTTATTACTAGCGGGGAGACCTTGCTTTTATCAGTAACTAGACATCAGTCCAACTGTAGAGCAGTTCACTTGCATCATTGTGATGTTGGGGAATATGTGCCTCTTCAAGAATATAAATTTCTGGCTTTCTTTCTTGAAGCCTCAGCACTAGGGCATGCACCTACATTAGAGCTCTTTTTTTTTCGTTTTTCTTATTTATCATATGCCCGGCTTCTCATCTACATCTCCTTCTGGCCCACCAGTTGGGACTATAATATCAAGAAGATTAATATTATTAAAAGAAGATTAGATCAAAAAAGTCTTAACAAATCTTAGAGGTAGCAACTTGCAAACGCAAGTGTGTGTATGCTATTTGTTTAACAGAGCTGAATATTCCATTAATACCTCTCTCTTTAGTTTCTGCAATAAACTATGCTCAGTTTAGATGATCCCCCACTATGGAACTTCACTTCAACTTCCTTTCAGCTCTTAAATTCTTTTCTAGATCAGAATAAAAGTTAGGGATGATAAATTAAACAACGATATTTCATGAAGCACATCCACAGAAGGCGAAGCTCAACTTGTGTTTGGTCATCATGGGGCAGCCGATTATTTGTTTCTTTGTGAAACTTTTATTGGCTTCATATTGGTCAATGTGCATGATGCATTTCCATGATCTGAAAATTAAGCTGCAAATAGATTTGGCAATCCCCTCATTAATTATTAAGCTTGGTGATGGATACTGTTATTTTTTTTTTTTTGCCCCTGAACTTGCATTTCTCTTGCAACCTGCCAAAGTTACTTGCTATTTCTACAAGATTGTGCATACAAAAGCTGAAAAAGAGGTAAGAAAAACAGAACATGAAAAAAAGTCCTGCTTTCCTTGCTGAACTTATTTTTTTTGGGATGTGATGGGAGCCACTAGTGACTGTCCTTAGTATATGGACTATGGTAGTTTCACTTTTGGTGGTGTATTTAGTGCAAGAATGACATGGTGCAAGTAGTGAGACAAGAAAAAAGTACTGACCACGCCCCTTGCTTTTGATGTGCGATCAATGTGCTACTTTTGCTTATAGCCACATAAATGGAAAATATGAAGCTAAAGCAGCCCTTGAGTTGTGATTTACCGTAATGGATTTGACATTCAGTAGCTGAACCAATTCAGACACTCAATTTGTAAATAAAGAACATTTTCTGCAAAGAAAAGGAGGGTGAAAATCTTGTTTATACCATGTAAAGCCTGCCAAACCAAGTTGGACAAGACATGATAGACCGAAGGCAAGTTATGTGGTAAAAGCGACACAAAACTAAGATGTTCCATGGCTACAATTGATAAATGTGAGTGCCTGGTACATGCTATTTCTGGAAGGTGAGCGGCATGCCAACCATAATCTCATCAAGTACAAGATGCAGCAAATGAATGTTAAAAGAGATCAGAGGACAAATCTTGTCCTTTTAGATATGATTTTCCAGGTTTTCCTCTCTTAAAAGAGATCATGGAACAAAAGGAAGCATCAGAATTAGAACCTGCAATACTTTTTAGACCCGAATCGTTGCAGAGGAGCATTTAGTGCAGGGTGTCATTGGTAAGGTTAGGCCTATATAACATACACGATCATTACTCTAGCAGAATCAGCTTATATTATACATTTTCATAATATTGACTGCACCGCTATCGCATCTCATGCTGTTATTGCTAAGATGCTACAGGGAAAAATAAGAAAGTGCCATGTTATCGATAGATCCATCAAATCATATTTTGCATGATAAACCCTCAGGAAATGACAAAGAATGCACAGAACAACACTATGCAAACCCACGCAAGAATAAAATTCATGAAGATGCTTTGATTTGATTAATCATTGAACATACTGGAGAAGGGCTAATTCAGGGTCCTACCAATTAATAGGAAAACAACAAAAACAGAAGAAAGATATCATCAGCAACCAATATAGCTGCTGCAACTTGTTTTTCTTATCCACAATTACGAATCCCCCATCTATACATTCCTAGTCTAAACATATAGCCATAGCTGAAACGCAGACACGGAAAGAGAAGGCACCGTCAAAATGACTATTATGAGTGCTAGGTACGGAGGGGGACTGGATTTAAAAGCTACCATATGGTGCCCAAGCATCATTTTTGGGAGGGTAACACATAGAATTGAAACAACTGATCATGCTCCCTGCTGGGGCCATATATTACCGTGGGTGCCTGGCGCACCTCTCTTCCACAAAATTGCACCGCCTGTCAGCTAACCTCCGATAAAGGCCACTTGCATCTCTCCCCCTTTCTTTGACTAGTATGGAACGTACAGGAACAGGCATACGAAAGCAGGATTCTGGCAAGAATATTACTTAACCTGCAGCTCCATAAGTTATTCATCTCTGCGTAATTAAGATTTAAACCTGCATTTCGACTTGAATATATGAATTCTATATATGCCCTTTAAATCTTAATTTCACAGCAAATGAACCAGGGACATGGTGATAAATACATTAATTAAATATGTAACTAATATGAAAATTAAAATCTGGGCCACTATGTGTGGCTTTTTACTGCTTTTGAAAGATGCATGCAGTTTCTAACGAATTTCTCTCCATTTTCAGTTGCATAATCATCTTTTTTTCACGCGTCACCACCTGAAATGAGGCTCCTGAAAATTCCATGAGGCCACAGGACACCACATCAAAGTCTGTTTTTAAACTTTTTCAGGCTTCTCCATCATGGGCTTGAAATTTTTTGGTACCATCATCTCTGTACCGTGTGTGCATTGTCTCCACCTTCCCCCCCACTCAAACAACCCAACTTTAATTTTTTCCTTTCTTTCCCTCACAAATTTTCTAAATGGGGTCATCGCATTTTGTAGTGATTGGTTGAATAAGGATAAGCTCATCATCATCATCTACCATTTGTCTGTCCTCCTCTGCTATTTTTTTTTCCATGATCTCTACATTCTTTAAAAAGCCAATACACCAATACATATTTTATAATCTTCTCATTAGCATTGTTGTCCACAGCATGTAACTTTGTGTTTTATAATAATGATGGTGGACGGTGCATTGAGAATAATATTACTAATTCGCACGCATGCATTTAATCCTTCTCACGTATGATCTTAAGGTCGTAATCCGCTAGCAACGTGGATATTAAAAGTTGTTTAGCTGTTTCTAAAGGATCAATTGTCAATATTGTTTAGTCACTAATCTATGTTATTTTGATGTAGCTAGCTAGCACGTCTCCTTAATCTCCTACCAAGCTATTGCTACTGTGTGGCGTCGTGTCAAACAATGAGAGATCAAAAGTTTTTCGACAGTAGCCTGATTGATCATTTGATATTTGCTTGCTGAAAGGATTGGTCACCGTCATATATTCTTCCTAGTAGTATCATGGAGTCAGACTGTTGCCAAACTTGCAACCAGTAGACGTGCCACAGTGATCCATCTCTATCCTATTGAAAACAAAATATTGTTATATATGATCCTTGGTGAAATATTTTTCGTGCAAAGCTTCTCCTGTTAATTGATAGGCTACTTTCCTCTAGTGCCATCTCTTTAAAAAAAAAAAGGACATAGGTTCCAATGTTGTTATGCTACGCTTGATGATATTCTAAAATTGGAAGTGATTAGAAATACGTTCTTTAATGATTAGATATATTATGAGTTAATTAAAGGTTTTAATAATATAATATATTCTCCATGATTTATAAAACTAGTAGCTTGTTGTAAAAATCCTATAAGATGTAGAATAATCTCTTTTGATGAGATTTTGAGACTATCAAATGATAAAGTCATTAACTATTAAACAAATAATTACAATAAATAAGAGAATAAATATTTTTTCTTTTACAAAAGTGTTTATTATTACTTATGATATAATAAATACTCTAAAACTAAGAATTTTTTTTTTTGTTGAAAATAGAGATTGTGAATCCCTTACTTATGTGATTCTGGAGATATTTATACTATGAGAACCACGTTAAAAAGATATCTTTTAAGGATTTAAGAGGTTTTTATACTCTTACAACACTTTTTTAGGATAAATATTCATGACATTAATACTAATGTGGGATGTGATATCCTTAACATTAATATTAATAAGGATAAAAGATGAATATCCCTTGTATTAATATTTTATGTTAATATCATAAGAATAAGTAAATAGAGACTTATGGCTCCACATGAGACCTATACTGATTTTCAGGCCTTTAGCTATTTGTACTTGACATACTGTTAAGCTTATGGTTAATGGGTATATCAGCGAGTCAAACCCATGCCCATTTAGGCTTGGCATTTAGTAGAGCCTAAGGGCATTAGGTATGACAACACGTTAGACTCATGACCAATTAGGCTTAGCATGCAGTCAAGTTCAAGGTTGACAAGTTGAGAAGGTTGCTAGAATCATGTTCAATTGGGCTTGGTGCATAGGCAAGCCTAAGGGCAATGAGTCTGGCTGTTTGTAAGACCCGTGTCTAATTAGGCTCAACACGCAGACTAAGTCTGATAGCTCGCCAAACCTCTATCCACTTGGGTGTGGCACATCGCCCAACACAAGGGTGGTGAGTTTGGTAGCTTGCCAGACCCATCTTCGTTTGGGCTCAACATGTGGTCGAGCTTAAAGGTTTAGGAGATTCTGATCCATGATTGAACTTCTTGATTGAACTTTGATCCATGATTCAACGAGTTGCAAGTTTTTAAAATTAGACCAGGTTTAGGAGACTCGTCTAGGTTTTCTTGGTTTTTTCCCTTTTTTTTAAGTTGATGTTTTTTTTTATTTTAAATTTTTTTTTGATAGTTCTTTTTATAAGATTAACATTGAGTTATTTAATAATTTAAATAGATTAACATTGAGTTATTTTTATTATATTATTTAAATTGTCATTTAAACCAATAACTCAATATTTTAATTTTTTTTAGCCTAGCACATTTGTTATGTAAAAAAATCTTAACCCGCAGCGAAGCGTTGGTATACTCTATACCGACACAGACACTATGTGGAGAATGCACAAAGCCTTTTACTAATCATCAACATCGTTGAACCTGACCAAATTATTAAGGGGTGAGCATGTCAACTTCAAAGCTTTTTGGTGTCTCCATTAGCAAGTTAATTGCATCATGGCCTTGAGTTTCAAGCAGTACTTGAATGAGTTATGGTTAGGAATTGGGAGTAGACCTAAACCATACGTGTGGCCACCATACAAGACCTTCCTTGATCTGCTTTAAACCTATTTCTTCTGTCTAGTGATGCATTTTTGGCTGTTCAAATTATTTGCTTGGAAATGCAACAATTAGTCCTAAAAAAGCCATATATCCTCATCGGGAGAGAAAGGTCTCTCTCTCTCTCTCTCTCTCTCTCTCTCTCTCAACAGTAACAACACCATGGCTATTTTGTTTGTGTTCGTGGGGAGAAAATTGCACTTTCATTAATCAAATAGTCGTTAGTGGAATTGGGTCTTATGATAGCATTAGAAAAGTAATCAGGCTGTGCTTTGTAATTCTTTCATTTCTCTCTCTTGTTTTTATATGTAAAATATCAAGCTCCTTCATATCCTTGTGATTGGGTTTAGCTGATTATTAGGTGTTAATTATGGTCAGACAGGGAAAAAAGAATTTTCTTTGCTCCAAAAATGAAGTAGTGGGAGACTTCTGGAATCATTTCTTTATACACTTAAAGATGCAAATATAATCCAAGAAAAACTGGGCCCTAATACGCGAAAAATATCATCAGATGAGGAGCAGAGGAATGCTACGTTCACACAGAAAACCAAAGCCACTCACTCATGAGAGCTAAAGAAATGGTCATAAGTGGCAATCATAGCAAATTTTGATTACAGCTTGAAACACTAAGAGGCCTACTATCGCCACCATTTCTTAATGGAGCAACTTTAATTTGTTTGCATTTTCACTTGCGATTTCACCATATTATGACCACATTGTCATTTGTCCATCCTTGAAGATTTCTTGTTCCTTCTAGCCTTGTAATTTGTGGTCACAAATGTCTTAATGACCCAATCAGAAACCAGATTTTGCTAAAACTTAACAGAGTTTGTAACATAGACGTGTTTATTTGTTTTGAAAACTGGAAACTAACTAGAACAATCTCAGATTCTCAGCACCCTATCCCATAATAGCCCTTCAAAGCTGGTCCTTGCTCTAACCGGCAGCCGGGGAAGGCTTAGCAAAATGAGTCAGAAGTAGGACCAAATAACTTCCAGATCAGTATTGCCACTATGGGTAGCAGTAATACATCCGGTGAAGCCTGTTCAAGATTCTATACTTAGGACCTGAGAGATTTTGAGGGTGCCCTTTGATTCAATCAGAGCCATGTTACTTGACCTTCTCTGAAATGACGTGTTCATGGATGCTTAGCAACCCGAAAAACAAGCGGCCCTACAGGCTACAAGTCACTTCCTTAATGCTGACCTGATCTTGTTGGTCTTAGCTAGCATTGACAAACCTTAAAATAAGATTCAGTCCTTTATGATGCTTTACTACGATCTGCTTCTTAGAAATCACCATGTTTAGTCTGGGTAGTGGTTAACCTCAGGTTTTGGACAAACAAGCTTCAATACACTTCGATTATAGTAATATGAACCTCTGTCTATCTCAGGATCTCTCTCTTTCTGGCACAATGGAAAAGGAGAAGCCAGCACTAATGACGAAGGCAGGCAACTTCCATCCTAGGAGCAGGAGAGTCCCACTGTTGAAGCACGAAATCATGACCGGAACCCAAACGAGCAAGAAAATCAGCACACTGGTGGCCTTCGGCGGATAACAATGCTTGAACCTAAATGTCAAGCCTAGATAAGAGCTTCATATCAAGAATAAGAGCAAGATACGGATGGCTAGCATCAAGAGGATCCAAAACATATCTGATCACTTCCATAGATAGAATTCGATTCTACTTCCAAACAACTACACCCTAGCTCCTAAGCTAACAAATTCCTACGAACTTCTGCCCCTGGATCAGGATTATTGGATCTCTGCTGCTTGTACTTTTGCATTCAAATGGACTACATGCAACTAGATTCAACAGAACGTTCCTAAGATATGAAATGAACAAGTAACTTATGACTAATTTCCAAAGGTTAGCATGCATGCAATTGGTCTCTCTGTCAATTTGGCTATCTGAAGATATGGAAAGAAAGTCAAGAACTAATTTATTTACTATGGCTTAATTTTTTTCCTGGTGGAGTGCCTATGGCCCTATAGACCCTGCTGAAAGTTCTGTTTTGAGTAGCTTTAGGCAGTGTGCATCTTCTTGAAGGAAGAACGAATTTGTATGGATCGCATATGAATTTGTATATTAGGGGGTGTTTGGGAGCATTTCAACCAATTTTTTTAAAAACATTACCTCTATTTTTTGCTTTAAAAAATAAAAAATAAATTATTTTGATATATTTTTAAATAAAAAAATACTTTAAAAAACAGTATTTACTCATTTGACAAACCACTTCCCAGTACAATTCCAAGTGGAGTTGTTGTAGAGAAGAAGAACGCCAGGATTGCTTTTATCTTCATTCCATATTCAGCACGATTCCTCAACAAAATTGAATCCTTGTCATTAGCCCCACCATTAAATCCATGGCAATGTCCAACATGTGCACCACCATTTTCAACATGCCCCAACTCTTTCTCCCCATTTTTCGCTTTCTGATAACCATTTCCCCCACCACCTCTCTTATGAAAACCATGTTTCTTGTAGTAACTCAACGCGAAAGAATCGATCATGAGAGTCACTAAAGCATGCAACATGGCAACAAAAGTGGTGAAAGGAAACTTCTTCCAAGGATATCTGGGCAAACAATCGGACGACAAGTAGTTAAAAGAGTCTGGTAAGACGTGCATCAGTGCATGTACCCTGTCGCTAGGACAACACCTGAAGTGCAAATGCTCTGACCACTGCAAATAAATCTCTGTCAGGCATAAGTCAAGGGATCATACGTGAAAATAATGGAAAACACCCTCCAATCATGCCTTATCGTGGCGTCCTCCTCTTTGAACTCTATTCACATTGTTCTGCCATGGTTGTTGCAGGCAATGTTAATGACAGGAAGATCAGGATCAGAGAAAAGGTGAACGCATTGATTTTTTTGTAGGATGCCATGTAACAGTGGTTGTTGCTGTGAGATAGAAGTGAAGTCAATTAACGTGTGATTCACAAGCTTGTCTTCTCTGTCTGTCGAGAGTGAGTTTATTTCCGGGTCGAATTTAGGAGTTTGATTTTTGCGTTGAAATTCTATCTCGCTTTGATTTCAGGGGTCCCTTCCTTAGATTTGAATTGCAAAATGACGGAAATGACCTTGATCAGCTCGCGGCGTGACTGGGGTTTATAGCTGGAAGATTGATGTGATTTTGTGTGTGAAGTTGGGCTTTTTTGAAAGAGAGTGGGAGTTAATGGCTGGCGCGTGTCCGAGTAGTCAGATGCCTCCAACCCATCCTTCTTTAGCACACGTGGCATATTTATTAATTTCCAAGAATATCTAGCTGGCAGGGTGAAAGGTGTTGAATCCCTGAACGACTTTGCATGTAATAGTCACGTGACTTTATCAAATGAAAACTGAAAAAAAAATCTATTTTTTTTTTATTTTAAAAAAATGATTATGTTAAACTTCAAATTTGTTCACACACTAATTGACCCAAATAATTTGTTAGTAACTAACTGCACCTCAGCCTATAATCCCGTACATGAACTTGTCCAATCGGGGTTCCTCCGTGTTCGACTCAAGGAGTTTTCAGATCTCAGGTATAAAACTATTATTAATTTTTATCATTTATTTTAGTTTAAACATGTCTTTACTTTGCCTATGCAGGTTGCTGTGCCGCCGCCAAACCCTAAAGCTTTGAATTGGTTCTGTTCTCTGCCGGAGTCGGATGGAGTGTTTCCTCGGTTTTTTCTATCCAAGGAGCCAGAGGATGCGTCACGCAAACCACTCTATTTGCATACAACTCTTGGAGTTTTTTGGGATTGGAGCGGCGATTTGCTTTGAACATTCCTCTTCTTGTGCAATTCATTAGTTGGATCCATCCGTTCAAAATATGGAGATGTTTTTATTCCTCTTTCAGGAATAATATTCTTATCATGTAAGATTAGAGGTATTGATGAAAAATCAACTAGATTTATTTCTTAAAACAAATTGCAAATAACTTGGTGGAATGTACTCTCATACTTGGCAGTTGGGACGGTGGAAAAAAATGGTTCCGCTCATTGTATGGGCCGATATATCCGTTAGCGGGCTCGGGCCTTGTAAGGCCTCTATTCCCTTGCCCCAATTTACTTGTATTGTCAAGTGTCAAAAATGAAATGAAATGTACCGTATAATCAATTGGTGTGTGTATATATATATTGATACATCCTTTAAAAACTAATAAAATTAATGCACCATATAGATTAACTTAATAATATTTTTAGCACGGTCATTTTAAGACCTTTTTTTTTTTTTTTACAGAAAGACTTTAATTATTAGCATATATTGTACAGCATCATTGACAATTTTCAATATAGCCCGGAGCCAATCCATCTGGTTTTTTTTTTTTTTTTTCAAATTCTATAAATATTTTCACATTTGACAGCAAGATTCTCTAATAGAAAAATGCTGAATCTCTTACATCTAATAATAAGAAATGCGTGCAAAAAACATCAAATCAAAGATTTATAATGCAGTTGCGGGATCCCATCAAGTCAACTTCAAGCCAATAGATGTAATGTATGACATGTCTATTCCCTCCTAGTAAATGAGATGTGAACCACTTCACCAAGAAAAGGCTTTAATGTAAGACACGTTACCCTTCAAGGCTTCGCCTAGCACATGGTCACAGGGGAAGAAAAATAAAATTGAAAACACATTATTTGCTTCTGATAAAAAAAGTATACGTCAAGATTTCCATTTGAGGGATGCCCACAAAGCTAGAACCTCTCTGGTTCGCACTCACCGAACTTCAATGAAGAAAGCAGAAGCACTTTTGTTTTTCTCTTAGACACTCGCAATCCAAGCAGGACACATTAGTAAGAAGAACGTGCTCTCGAGAAATCTTTGGGTCTATACCTCAGTTAGAAAGACATTAATTGCCTTTATGTTCAAGAGTTTCTAAAGGGTTTCCCCCTAGATGGATCGTAGAGTAAGACTGATCACAAGGATGATCCTTGGCTTGAGAGATGTGATATAAACTTGTGAGATCGATGTTCATATCTCACATTTATTTCATAATATGTTAAAATTCACTTTCCTTGGTTTTAATTTGGGTGCTTCCAATATTTGAAGTCATGGCTCTATCACAATCAACAATTACATTGAAATAGTTATACATTTATTCAGAATTTAATAAATTTGCACCAAAAAAAGATGAATTTGAGTCCCTCGTCATGAAGAAAAAAAACCCAAGAGAGAAAAGAGAGAGAAAGTAAACATACACATGAAGCACGTACGGAGATAATAGTGAATGTTCGGTCAATATAACCATCACCGCCTTCCTTCGTAATTAATATATATTTAGAGTGGATGTTTAACTCCATGCCTTTGTACGTACATACGCATAGGCAGGTGCTTATAATTGTTCATGGAAGCATGTCATTTTCTGGTTTCATGAATTGGATGGAAACAAACATTGTTAAGTTCATAAAGATTGTAAAGATTATTTGAGAGTATCAATCATAGAGTAACATGGCAAAATCCGATGTGGACGACAAGTTTTTGACAGCTTCGTTTCGGTCAAGGTTAATTAGGCTCTCGTTGATTAGATGTTAAAACACCTTTGAATCAAACATGACCTTGGTTGTAATAATATTTTCATATTTTGCAGGCACAAAATTGTACGATCTTTTTAGAGAGACCATTGTGCAATTTCTAATAATGGACGTGTAATCTAAGTAGGAAACTCTTATGAATCACATAATACATCATGACCATCAGATCTTCATGGAAAATTCTTCGTTGGGCAGTAAAACTAGCTCGAATGCAGACCAAGCTTATGTGGGAACCGATGTTGCTAAGGTCAATTAATACAACATTGTCTCAACTCCCAAGTCACCTAATTAGATTTTTTTTCGAGGGGGAGAGTAGTAATGGGAGTGTCTCAAAACAAGATAAAATCCAGCCTCTAAAAGTAGATTGCTTACATGTATATAAGTCGGTCCAAATGTGACGTGTCTCAGCAATTGTTAGCCAACACCAATTAAGAGATGTGGGCGTCGGTGTCTCAACAAAAAAAAAAAGGATGATGAAGAAGATAGTTTTATAAGCCAATGGAAAGCATGGTGATTTTTATTTATTTATTTATATTGGACTTATCTCGAACAATTAATGGAAAACAAAAGAGCAAACCGTAACCAGCTAAGGCTTTCGAGAATCGATAGCTATCTACCAAATGTCTGGTTTTCACACATTTATGTGTGCAATGTTATAAATACGGCAGTACAAGATCCTAAACCCTAAAGATATTTTTTTTCTTTGGGACAATCATCTGCATTGAGCGGGTTTAGAACAGCCGGCACTCTTTCATCGCAATTCTCCAACCTAGCTAGGGTTCCCGTACCTAACATTTAGCTTTCATACGAACACGATCAGATCAAAGCTTAGTGAGAGAAGAGAGAGCGAGTGAAAATTATCAGAAAAAGCACAAGAAAGGTACTTACATTTTCAAGGGGGCATCTTCTGATGATAAAAAGAAAAACAAGATTTAGAAAAGTGGACCAAAAGAGACTTGCAAAAGCTTGAAAACTATATACCCAACAACATCTCATCATGTTTTGCAATGATGTTTACATGAAACTCATTCGACTTTAAGGCGATTTTATCATGGCCGAGCTTGCAGACCCAACTCTCATTCTTCCCTCTCTGCCATTCAACATCTTTGCATCGATCTCAAGCATTGTCACAAGATGTAATGGTGGTTTCGTCATAATTTCTTACCATTCTGTGTAATGTAATGTAAGCCGATCGAGGCAGTATTTTACAAGCATCATGGCTGTAATTAACGCCTGCTATATATACATTGCAGGTGTGATGATATGCATAATTCCTTTTTCCCATTAATTCTGTTTATTTTTTTAATATATGTTATTTAATCACAGTCAATTGATTTATATAAGTACCACCTACGGTTTATTTTAATCTCTTATTAATTTCTAATATCTGTGTGACAATCATATTGAGGAGATTCGGCTCCATCAATCTCCTCGATACACTTAGATCAAATACAATAGATTTAATGGAATTGTTACTTGACTTGTATCTATTCTTAATTTCGAGATCTCACTTGCAAGATGATAACGATGAGTGCTAGTCAATTGAGCTCGTGTATAAATCCATGGCGTATAGTTACAAAATGTTGGTGCTTATTTACGCACCTGACGAGTGTATATGCCTAAATATTGTTGTTGTGTGTTGTCGGTTTGATAATTACTTAGGCCATGTTTGTTTCCTGGAATTCACTTTCCGAGAAACCACTTTCCAAACTTTCCTGTGTTTGTTTGCCATTAGGAAAGTTGGTCAATGGAAAACACTTTCCGGTCAACGAAAAACACTTTCCAGTCAACGGAAACACTTTTCGGTCAACGGAAAACACTTTCCAGTCAACGAAAACACTTTTCGAATTTGGTTTGGTTTTCAGGAAAGT
>Ga0307515_10009662_pt1 | contig 18606 bp, 10 predicted proteins | sample 17_EM_MG_FD_194513 | JGI IMG/M metagenome (GOLD analysis project Ga0307515, IMG submission 194513) | Populus trichocarpa ectomycorrhiza microbial communities from riparian zone in the Pacific Northwest, United States - 17_EM | ecosystem: Host-associated > Plants > Roots > Unclassified | place...
CATCTGGTTGGTCGTAAAATCGATCTTTGCCACCAACTGGACAGCCTCGTCAAAATCTTCCTTCAACCCCATGATCCACAGAGTATCCAGCGCATCCACCAATGTCGCACCCCAGCCTCCAAACGGATCCTTGTGGGCCAGAGTAACCGGGCGTAGCTCGTCGTGAGGGAGTGCAAACCTTTTGTAAGTATTCCAGGAGACGAGGAAGGCGCTCTTGACGGCGGCCTGGCGTTCCAATCGTATCATCTTTATTTCGTCGGCCTCCGGAGCGAAGTCCGCTTGGATCTGCGGGATCTCTGCCGAGAGTGCGGGAGGGATCGAGATAAGGGGAGAAGGTAACCGGTAAAAAGGTGTCGGAAACGAGTAATGTTCTTCTTTGGTGGCAGTTGGAACGGGAAATTCGTCTACGGTATCGTGAAACTGATGCCCGCCAGGTCTTTGTGGAATTTCGGGTTCTTCGATTGGTTTTGCCTCTTTGGGTGTCTCGGCTGCGGCCGTGGTAGTGCGAGAGGAGGTAGAGGAAGCAGTTGTTGCCGGGACTACGGGCTTTGCTGGCTCCTTCAGTTTGTCCTCCTTTGGTTTCTCGACTGGTTTCTCTGGTTTGTCCGCTGGCTTCTCCACCTTTGGCTTGTCCTCCTTGGGCTTCTCCTCCACCAATGGTACCTCTACCTGTACATCGTGAGTTGGAGGTTGCTTCACCGGAGGAGGAAGCTTCGGTTTTGGCGCTGCAGGCCTCGTATATTCCTTCAACCGATCATAGCCGGCACCGTGAGACTCCGAGGAGGATCTTAGTGAAGAGAGCTGGTATAATACGACGATGATAAAGATGGCGATGACAATCGTGACGCGATGGCGTCTTAGACGGACGAGGGAGAACATTGCTAGTGTCCCTGCGACACAAGGGGAGGGAGATGAGGTACACAGTTAACGTTATCGGTCGTTTAGTAGACAGGTAAAGGGGAAGACGTGTAGTTGCGATAAGGTTACACTTAACTCTTGGCATCCGCTAGCTTGATTTAGGGTTCGTGTCCACGCAAGCAAGCACCTCAGCACCCGCACACTTGCCATAACATAACACAAATAAACATTACATGTCTAGTACAAATACCGATATCTTACAAACCACAGAACGCTCATCACCGCATCAAGTCACGGTAAACTCCCCGCTCGTCCCTTCAAATCCTGTTATCTTTCCACCCAGCCAGCTCTTGCTGTCCCCATAATACTTGAGCCGAAACGACCCTGCGAGATCTGCCTTCCACTCTACCGTCACTTCGCTCTGTCCCGTCAAGCCTTCCGTCCGTTTCCATCTGTATACCAAGTTCCAATCCGCATCATCGCGAACTCGTTTCCACGTTCCGTTGTTTTGCTTCTTCTCAACTGCCACAAACGTTCCCTCCTGTCGGAGGTTGTTGCGCGGGTTGGCTCCGACGAACTTAGCACTCATTGTCTGCCCCGCTGAATACGACGATTTATTGACATCCTTGAGCACATCTCCGAACCTCTTACCGAGTGGTGGCGAGTCGTAAACAACTCCCGGAATGAGGCTCATGCTTTTCTTAGTATTTATCGGTGGCGGAGGTCCTGGCGGACATGGCTTGGCAGGTGGCACTTTCGAGAGGTATGGGACATAGCGTGCTGTAAGAGAAAGATACGCGGCTAAAGTGTTTGGACCGTACAGAGTGCTTGCCCCTTCGTAGCGCTGGACGTCGTATTCCTCAGGAGTGGTGATGTAATGTGTGTACGAATTTGCCGGTCCTCCCAGCACAACCCATCCCTCTCCTTTTTTCCATTCTCCAACCTTCTCAAGTTCTTGCGCGAGAACAGCTTTCCATCGCCGTCCGGCCATAATCGTTGCTTCGCCGGCGGAAACGATAATGCCGAGATTGCCGACGCGGAACATTTGAAAATCGACAATATTTGGAGACCATGGGTAGGGATTATCCTGTTCCCCGACGTCGAGCAATATGGGTTTCCTTCCGTGGCACCGGACCTGTTTCCGACTGGGAATCTTCACCAACCCTCCGACTACCTTCCACATAGGATTTCCGGGTTCGTCGGGATCGTTCTGCGTGAAATCGAAGGTCCCCGGTCCGTCGGTAGTTCCTGCGGCAAAGGAGAACCCGAGCGCGGCGGGACATGTGTTGGCGGAGGTGCCGTTTGGCAGGGTGAAAGTGTAGTTTGCAAAGTTGACAAAGGTGTGCATTGAGCGTACGACTCCCGATACGGGCGTCTGCGAGGAGGAGAGGAGATCTTTCGCCATTCGATATTGCTTCTGCGCAACGATCTCGCAAGAATGCAAGTCGGGCCCTGGCCATGCGGGCCCGCGGCCGATGCATAGCTGAGTTCGACCTGGGCTTGTTAGGAAAGATGTCTTCTATCGAACTCACAGGGAGGGCATACCATTGCAAGTCGAGTTTTCATATGCACACGGTAGACCGGTGTCTTGACAGAAAGCACCCTGGGTATTCGGCGAGGTATCTCCCACATTTGCTTGCGAGAACCCTGTCACAAATCCATTACCTAGATCCTTCTCCATCCACATCGCCGCAAGACCTTTGTTGTCGCCGGTGATGAGCGTGTTGTTCAGATAGAGTGATGTACCATGAACCGGGAACCAGTTCAGTTGACTGTATGCACCGTCAGTTTAGTAACATCACCGTAGAAATGATAGATACCCGAGAGGCGTCCCATCCTTCTTCTTAAATGTCAAAGCCGTCATAACCTTATCTACTTCTCCTCCAATCAATTCATATTGATCCCGCTCTGCCGCCGGGTTCGCTTCATAGGCGTAAGGACTTCGGTTGACATTCGCCCCCTCGATCATTCCCTTAGATAGACTGAGATAGCCGGGGGTAGTCGAGTCGTGTGCGCGTTTGATGGACAGAACAATGCCATCGACGATGGCGTTGTATGACTGCTGATCGAAACCGAGGGAGGTAATCTGCGGCAATAGATAATTGAGCCATGCCCCTAATATCTCCTCGTTAGCATTAGCTATGGAACTTTCGCGAAGTAGGACGAAGCGAGTAGACGTACCGGGACCGGAATGACTATGCGTCCCCACAATTGCGACATTCCCCGGCCGATATAGGCCTCCATACATTGCCTTCAACCGCTTGAGCACTCCGTTGCGGATAGCAGTATCTCCGCATGCCAAATCCGCAATGACATAGACCCAGCGGTTCTCCAGAGTGTCGATACTCCCGACAATGAATGCGCGGGAGTATATCCGTTGTCGCAGTCCGGTGCCTTTTTGATCCGGATCGGCATAGCCCATAAAACTGATCTCGACAACGGGACCGGTGATGTCTGCTTTACCGACGCCGAGAGAATAGAGGGTTCCGAGTTCCGCGGCGCGGTTGAAGGCGAGAAAGAGGCATAACGCCACCAGTCTCGACCATAGTCGGGTGGGAAGCATTGCTGCGAACAGCGGAGGAGAGTTGCAGCGGGGAGGGCTAAGCACTAGTAGGTACCAGCAGAGCGTGGCTTCCGACGCAGCCGAGTTCAGGAATATGTGCAATCAACCTTGGAACTGCGAGTAAAAGCTGCAGAGAAAACGAGAGAATGAAAATAAGACCCCCGTCAGTCTTTTCGAGTCCATATCGGTGGGTCGTCGCCGCTTTTTGAACTACCCGCATCGCAGTCTCAATGGATGGTTTATGCTTCCTCGGTATCCACATCCGAGCGAAGTGAGACACAAAACGTGTCGCATGAGGCTCTGATTGGCTGCGCTTATATGATCCACATTTTCCCGTTATGACCCGCCTGACGAATCAGCGCCGTCGGCTGGGATGGAAGCCCACGTAATTATCAGTAGCTTGATTGATAGCTTCTTTGGCTGTGTCAGGACTACGGTGCTAGAGTGACTACAGTGGAGGGGAGAGCATGATCTACATAGAATAGTGAGATGAAGAGGGGGAGGTAATGCCCAGGAGATTGCATGGGTTTTGCACAGACGTGGGGTTGATTGTGGGGAACGGCGACGCGCAGTTGAGTACTTCGTATTTTATCCCTTACAGAACAAACATTCAAAGGAGACGTCAGATAGATCAATACCGGTAGAAAAGACGCTGCACAAGTAAGAGCTCGAACTCAACCTTTGAAGTGCTTTCGTATCATACCCTCGATCGAGAACGAGACTGCTTGATCACGGATCAAGCAATATTAATTGATCAGTGTTCATTATATTGACTACCACCCTCTCATTGGATCCGTAAAGTACTTGCCGATCAATGAGATCTATCCATCTAACTTCTCAGCCCCGTCCCTGCGAAGCAAGAACGGCAGTCAGGGATGTAGACCCACCACGAAGTACGTAGTTAGACATGGACAAATAGTCCCAAAGCCAATACTTCTATGTATATACCGATACATCATCCAGTCCCAATTCTCCTGGATCTCTCCTAGATCCGCTCACCCCCGTATATGTGAATGAGAAAGTCAAATGGATCGAAAAGATCACCATCGCTACATAAGACGATATGTTCAGGGCCTCCTCGGCTTCATTTCTATCATAGTCCACTATTCCTGTCTTAACAACCTTCAGGTATCACTCAATTCCTGTCTTCAAGATTTACAGCGGATTTCGATCACCACAGATCATAGCATATGATATTGGTGAAAATGATGGAATTCATCTTGGGCGGTCATTCTAAAGTCTAAAAAATGCTTAACCTATGTACACCATTTGATTTACGCATTTCCGGTGACGCCTCCTAAATACGTAACCCGTTGTACCATAGGCGCAGTATTCTTCAGACTGATGCGAGTCTTCCAAAATCCAAGTCCGTCATGTGTCTTATCAAACAATCCTCACTTTCATCCTCCCTGACTATGCTTCCACAATCTTGTCAACATTTTCTTTGCTTATCTCCTTCTTGGTCATATCCTTTAAAATTAGCCGCCTCCAAAATTCGCAAAGCATTCTGTGTTTGACTTCTGCAGAGCTACCCAGAAAATCTTCCGCCTTTACAAAAACTGCCGCACAAACTTTTACCTCAGAAGGCTTCGGCCGCTCCGAAAGTAGTAGGGTGTTGAAAGAATATGGGACGACCGATTCAGATGAAATATTCGCAATTCCGTAGGTGTGTTGTGCAGTAGAGTCGCGAACGTACCAATCTTCGTCCCCGCCGATGTCTAAGTCGGCAAAGTAGATGGCAGTGTATTCCGCAACAAAACCGGTGGTCGTACAGGAGGCCTCCGCTGGCCCGAGTCCTAGGCTGGAACCGATACCCAGCATTATCGTCCTAGGGGCTCACTTAAATCCCGGTTCATTCAACTTTGTGCCCGACAAGAAGATGATGTCTCGGGGAAGCTTTTAGTTCCGAAGGAGGAAAAGTTTCATTCGTTCTTCAGTCAGTGCGTTAGCCAATTCGAAGGCGTCAATGCCCAGCAACCCTGAGATAGCAAGCGTCTCGTCACCCGCTTTACTGGTGGTCCGCCAGCGACGAGATTGCATTACGTCGCCTAATCTAAGCTTGGAGCCTCCATTCTGTCGGTACTTTATGAGCCGAAAGATTCCGCTGGCGAGATTGATTAACAAGACATCGAATATATCTTCCCCTACTGGCAATAACTCTCTCAGCGTTGTTAACCAATCCGAAAACTGAAAAACGAGCTTTTGGGCCAGAAGCCCCTCTTGAAGAGTCCATAGCCGTTGCATCCACCCTAACGATAAGACATGCAACATCTTCTCCTCAAGTAGTGCTGAGAGCGAACAAGAACGAATACCGGCATCAATGACTAACACTTCAGCTGCGTCTTTGTACGTTTGTCTCATTAATCTTATCACCGTTTTTCGTGTCTCCCTCAGGAACGCAAAGGGAATCTATCCAGAATGCTCCGCCGGATACTAGTTGACCGGTTATCGTTGCGAGTCGCTTGATTTGACAAGTTGGTAGACCCTTCTGTGTCGTGCTTCCGAGCCCATCGGCCCAAACATGGGATATAGCCATGTATGCCGTCTGTGAGGAATCACAGGAGCTCAATTCGCCGTTCGGTAAAATACTATGGACAACCGGTATTTTGCCAACCAACAAAACATTAACGATATGTTCCAGTGCTGGTTCAGAATAACTGCAGCTACATGTCGACGTAATATGCTGAATGGCATAGGTACTCGCATCAATCTTATTTACCACACACGACTCGATGCATCTATCGGGTCCCTCAGAAGACTCCCTAACATAAGGCTTGCATGTGCTTGCATACCCCAACCCACATACAGACTCTGACACCATACGGGTGGTAAATGGGCACCATCCTTTTTCGATCATATTCTTTTGATCATGTTTGGCTGTTTGGATGACTATGAACGTCCATAATAATCCTTAGCGCGGAAAGTTTATAGGGAATGCACGGCTCGAGACAGTCAATGCTTCTCCTATCGATGCTATTAGGTGCAAGATGAGTGTTAAATCATACGCCGGCATATCATCAGCTCGAAACCGGCTGAACCGGGGTTCCATTACTCTGAGCATAAGTAAGCCGTGTGCAAGTTTGAGAAGTCTGAACACGTTTGGCCCATTGTCAGCATGCTTCCCCATTTCCGAGTTGTCGGATACGATACCGCCAGTCCCTCAGAAACTCGGGGAGGTTCTCGCAAGCCATCACAAGATTGCCGTCGCTGTCGTTCCGTAGTAATGCGCTTTCGGGTATCTTAATTTCCATAACTGCTTCCAACAAGCCGAATGTCAAGGTACTTCGGTGCTCTGCTCAGTGTTCTCAACAGTCCAGTCCGGCATTTTTGAGCCTTGGACTGGCCGACCTACCACCTTGTGAGGTTCGGCCGGGCCGGACTGAATAAATACAGGTACTTGTTTCTAGGACTGCAGGTGCCTGGCGGCTTTTGCCTTATACGGAAACTACACAATGGAAACTACAGAATGTATTGATTGATAGTATAAGACGAGATTAGTCGGAGAAAGCAGCTCTATTTATTCAGAGCTAGCTTCAAGATACGCGCCAGGTGCCTGTAGGTACCCTGTTTATCATGCAGTCCAAACAGGTACCTGCAGATACCTGCCATCCCTTCAGTTTTATGCAGTCCAAATAGGTAACCTGCAGATACCTCGGTGCCTTCATTTTTATGCAGTCGAAACAGGTAACCTGCAGACATCTGCCGGTGCCTTATTTTAGTGCAGTCCAAACAGGTACCTGCAGGTGCCTACATTTTTATGCAGTCCAAAAATGCTTCGATAATGTCGGACTGTTTCTGAATATCCATGGACTTGCCTGACCGGCCGGTCAGTCCGCAGGCACCTGTATTTCGGCTGGGCCGCCTGCGAACACTGGCTCTGCTGCGCGCTCTCGGGGTGTTGTGGCGTCAATTCTAGACCGGATTTTCATGTACTCTCTGAGCGACGAGAGGGGATATCCGTCATGCTTTCCGCCCAGCCATATCGTATCTTTGAAGATGAATCTGTTTTTTGCGGGGACCGAAGACGGATTCAGAAGGGACTGCATGTTGAGAAATGAAATGTATTAACTGATAACTATTGTTGAATACGAGACCCTTAGACTTGTGAGGGCGACCGCCTTAGTTTACCACGATGATGAAATACACCTGCTCCGCTGTGCCAAGAATTTTCCCCTCTTGAGAGCCTAATTAAAACTGCAACTCTATGAGCCTGCGGAACATCGAATATGCTCCGGGACTTCGTTGGCACTAATAAGATGTTACATGAGATCTCCTGTCTAGCACACAGTAGCACAGCTAGAATCTCCCGCCGTGGAGGACACAAATATCAATTGATGTATGAGATATCCCGGAAAACGTACCACTCATACCGGTGATGAGCGAGGTGTCGGTCTTCAAACAAATTATTCCGGTGCCTCTCCGGACTATCGCCTCCACTATCACTCTAAGATTTTTCCCCGGCTAGGTTCCACCATTCACAGGATTATTATTGCATGAAAGTTGTACTTGACTAACATTGCAACAGTGGTTTTATAGACCCATACTCTACGCTGTTGTGCAGTAATGTATGCTATGTCGATAACCTGCTACTGTTAATAGAAGGGTCAATTCCCGCAAGCTACTCACTGGTCAAGGGTAATGCTTTATATGCACTTGTGCTTGGGGATCCACAGTTAGGAAGATGATACTGGTTAGGATGGCTACTGAGCCTGACTGGAGGGTTTGATGCATTGTAGTAGTGGCTAGACATGTCTCAGGCTAACCTGCTAGTCGAAATATAGATTATGTACCACTTCGGTACCAGAGCAAAGTCATGATTTTCCAGTATACGTGGCCAAGATCACCCAACCTTTGGTCCACTTCTATTGTTAGGGGATTGTCGATTTTGAAAATCAATGGAAAAGCGTACAGACATTAGTGGGGTAACCAACTGGCCATGGATTTACAGCAGAATGAATAACCTCTAAGAAAATGCATATTATCCGCTTACTGAAGACTCTGCCCAACCTACTGCGCCTGCTCTCGTTTCCAGGGTTTTTCGTTACTCACAAGCTCACTCCTCAAAGTGAACATGAAGTCAGCTGATAGCCCACTAGTTTACGGGTGCAACCTGCATCGTAATCACAAACAAAAGGGTATACTAGTGCACACGATACTATATGCAATATTCTAGAAGCTTTACATAATGAACAGACCTTCAATTGTTGTATTTCACCATGGTAGAATTCTTGGAGGTAATAGTGGGGTGATCGGAGAGGCGCCGAATCACCCCGCCTGGTTCGTTCGTGATCGGGCAAGCTTTGTTGCTTTGCTTGAAACATGCATCAGGTTGATCCTCTATGCCTTCTATCTATCCAAAAGCCCAAAAGCTCCACCTATGTGTATATATCTAACGCCTTTACATGCCGCTCCTCTCCCAGAGTGATATAAATTCAGGTCTGGGTGTCCGATTTTATACACTTGCTAGAATGGAGTATGAAAAACTACCGGCATGTATGTGATACGGTTCACGGCATTTGTTCACTCATTAGCGATACGTATCGTCTGGAGTATTTACTAGCATATGGGGGACATCCACGGTAGTTATAGGGGGTGCAGAACATGTTGCTCCTCAGGTACCATCTATGTCTATCAATTTTGAAGAGGAATATAGACCAGATACAAAGTACTGTATTAGATATGGTCTGCATGAGTGAATTGGAGCACGGTTGTTGCGACAAAAGTCTTGGACGGATAGTGGGACGGATAATCCCTAAGGGTCCCGTCTGCCGGGGCCTCCGAGTCTTTTAGGAATGTGGTAATAATAAAAAACGGCCAATCATTGATTAAGACACACTCTCAATAAATAATTCCATTCTTTTGGGGCTTCCTACTCTTGACCACTGCAAGTGAGTACGTATAGTAATATACTATACTGAGAGATGAGATAACATTCTTTTCCGACATTTTGGGCCAGCTTAAGAGTATCATTTGGGCCCTGTATCTATACAGAATCGTATCACCATCTTGTGTTTCGGAGGCGGGGTTCAGGAGAATTCGTACCTAATAATTTCTCAAGTCATCGATAACAGTTTTTGAGATTTTAATGCCCAAGTGTATTTAAACTCATGATCACTAGAAGCCTTACAGGATATCTATGATACCCAATGGTCCACCACTTGTCCTGATACCTTGCCATTTTACTTCTGTACAGCTCATTAGATACACCATTTTATACTCACACTTACACGTAATCTGTTGTTACCTTCAGGCGGCCGTCCCAACCGGATCTGTCAGCACAGTTCTACAAAGCTCTCTCTATCCTCCGGTTAGCTAGCGTCACATACTCATCAAACACAGCGGCAGCTCCGTTTCGCGCTCCCGTTTCTGGATCCTTGGAGTTCGCGCGCCTTGCTGACGTTGCAAGGTTTGGGTTCAGTTTGTGGGGAGAGCAGGTATTCTGACGACGTTAAACTGCGGTAAGTTTGTAACTTAATTAAGTTCGATTAACTAGTACCGATTCTGAAAACAAGAGCTTCGCTACTGCTCAGATCAACGCCCGAAATTTATTTAACCCCTGCTTTGTACCTACGGATCGGTGAGCAGATAGGTACAGAGCGAAGAGGGAGAGGGAGAGGGAGAGGGAGAGGGAGAGGGAGATGGAGAGGGAGAGGGAGAGGGAGAGGAATGGCCACCCAGACACCGAAAGGCTGTCTCCCCTCATCTTCCTTATCCCGGATCACTTGTCAATCGCCAACTTTCAATCTTGTCAACTCATCAACTTAAATAACTTAAATTACATAGAGAAAGCGTCGGGCACTCGAGTGTGTCGGTTACTCGAATCTCAGTGACAAGGTCAATCCTGATCGTCAGATTACTTACCATATGAAAAAAGGGGGTTTTCGACGGCGGTACTAATTAGGATTTGATTGTATAACCATTGGTAGAGCGTTTTTGACTGTCTATTGACTGTACCCAAATGATATCCAAACGGTGTCGCTGTGGTTATATAAGGACAACCTACTTAGGACCGTCGTTAAAAACCTCCCTTTTTTCATACTGTAGCATACGGGAAGATCTGATAGGAAGATTCGAGTAACCGACATATTCGAGTTGTCTCGTCTCCATTAGGCTACGCTTACTCATCCAAGGTTCTTCCTTTCCGTTGAGCCTTGCGTAGAAGTCTTTGCTCGCCTACACATCTTCAACGCCCTGTCAGCTTCGATTCTTCACGATCAGTTTCTCTAATGCCTACGCACCGTCTTGAGCCTCAAAACACTCGGTCTGAAACAAATTTTGAAAACTTACTTTCTCAATTCTTGAGGTCTCAGGCGACAATGGGAACGAAAGGACGAACCCCCGTGATACCAAGAAATCGTCACCACGTTCATGAGCCTTGTCGGTGACGGTTACATCCTCCACTGCATCATCATCGTCTGGCTCCCAGTGTTCCTAAGCGGCCGGGGCCGGGCTTGCAGGCCGCTAAAAAGCCGCCCGCCCGCCAAGCTTTTTGCGGTACAGGCTTTTCAAATTGAGGCCGGGCCTGCTTCAAGCCAGGCAGCTGTCGCCACTCTATCACTAGTCTTTCTCCTTGTCTCTTCTCTCTGTACTATATAGTCTATACATGCACACGGTTCTCCCCTCCATATCACAACAATCTTTGTTACAGATGTACATGAGCCGGAGCCCTAGGGTTTGTGACTGCTCTTTTAGACTTTGCACTCTACTCTTTTCTTTCCTACTATCTTGGATCTTTAGACCGGTACACAGTTATCGCACCATAGAATATACGCACACGGTTCTCCCCAACTTCCATATCGTAACAATCTTGTGAGGCTTCACGACGAGTGATACGAAAAGATTAGGCTCAACCGAAAAGGAAAATAGAACAAAAATACCATTGTGAAGAAACTATCTGCGTTAAATTATATACGATGGCGCCCTTAGGTATCTCCACGATCAGCACGACTAAGTCGTCCTCGTCAAATCGAAGACCTGGGTAAGAGTTGGCGATTGATGAGCTTCGCATCCATGAACGGCATAGCAGTTCATAGCGGAGGGCCAGAAGTTTGTAATTTAGACGATCGGTGTGACGGTGCAGTTTGCTGGTGATTATTGGCAGGTGGTGGCGACATTAGAACTGAAGCATAGGATATTAACCCTGTATTCTGAGTTAGGGCGGTGACAGTGGCTGGGATGAGAGTCGACTGGATAACAACTGACTGGAGTCCTCGTATATCTTGTGCAATTTCGCTATCTGGTAAACACTGTCGACAGTGGACATCCAGGCAAGGATTCAACTCCCAAAGGCACCTAACCTTTGAGTTGCCTCAATATAGATGTAACGACACGGTGGGCAGCCATGTCGGCTTCCCTCACCCCAGTGAGCAGCGACAGATAGGCACTTCCGTGCTCACCGGAAACGGTCCAACGATCCACGATGGAATTGAATGCTTCCACTGGCGCTGAACATACACCGTAGCTATAGGGGTCATCACAACTGTCAGTTTGCCAAATTGTTACAGTCGTTTCCGAACTGGATAGATGTGCTGTCCTCACTGCCAAAAACGGTCCATAGAGCGACTCTCGGGGGTGATTGTATAATGGCTTCACACACCTAGTTGAACAAGCCGCCCGATGGTTGCGTCCTCAGTGCACTTTTGACCTCGTCTAACACTGCTTTCTGTGAAATTATATTACTATGTCTATTTTTGAACCTTTTCGCGACTGTGCATTTCTAACTTTCATATGCTGTTACTACTCTAGTTGGTAGATGGTATTGGGGCTTGACCGATATCCTCGATAAGATGTGATAAAGTTGAAGGAGGTTGATAATGTTGGCTTGACTCTATTATGTACTTGTAGCTATTGTGGTTTTCGTGGGTTTACATACCGATGAACATTAACAGGGTTTGCCAGATTCTCTGCTTGTTATATACTTTTACTTTGTAGCTCGTTGAAGCTCGGGGTAGATCATGTACTTTCAGTAGACTTGCTGCCCAGGGTTAGGATGTAAATCTAATTGCCCCAGCAGAAGAACAAATAATCTGGTGATCAACCTGCTGTACAGCTTCTGGAATGTTTACATCTGCGAACTTGCCCGTGCATCATGTTTGTGGTTTGTTGCCCGCTAGCTATTGTGATGACGACTAAACAATGAGGGGTTTATTAGTTATCGTGCGATTCCTCAAGGAGTGCATATAATAAGTAAAGTGGCTGATGAGACTACTGCTGAGGACTTGTTGTCACTTGCAGTGCACCGCCTCGGGGTATGGCCATGATCGGTCAACAACGTAGCAAGATTATAATAGACTCTTTAGATGGCTTTTATGAATAAATGTGGTTGTAGTTGTTTATGTCGTCGATTAGTGTGGAGTGATTTAAATTGATTCCTAGTTTATTGAACTTTGGTTATATGTAGTAATAGTCATCCTTAATAGTGCACATAAAGTTCAAGCCCTTCTCACCCGCAGTGTGACCGGCGCGAGAGCAGTCGAGGTTGAATCCTTGTGCGGAGCAGCTGAGGGATTTGGGCGAGTCATAGCGAGACCAGGCTCGCCCAAAGCCACTGAGGCGGTTGCCCAGCTGTCATATAAACCTGACGAGTTGGGGTGAGATTTATCCGATGAGCCAGCATTCCCGGGCTATTCTGTACTACCGGGAGCGTCTTTACAATCTCGCTATGCCTAGTATTGATACCTAAGGTGTGGATGGGTGTTCATTTGACCGGTCGATGGACGAACTGGCCGATCCGAACTACTTGAGGACTCTCACACTAGCCGAACTCCAATTAGGATAACTGCATTCCATCAGCAGAATGGTATGGTGGGTGATTGCAATTTTAAGAGTCAAACCATATGATAGAGTCGGCTTGAGCACTAATACTAATTCGAGTGTTATCGAGCTCGCGAAGATTCAGCTCGAGCTTGCGGTTGTGGAGGCTTGAGCTGTGACTCGATGTTACGATACGCTATGCGGAGATACGAGACATAAGCGCTGAAGCACCTCTCGAGGCATGATATCGGGGAAACCTGCTATTTCTTCACTATTTGACCGTTGTCGCTCTCAAGCCGGCTCGAGCTTCCGGAATTGACCATGATGTACGGTGTCCTTGTATGCCTTACCCGCAAGCATGCGCGTACGCACCTGTGACCTGGCGTTTATTTCCATAGCTAGCTAGCTGAAGCTAAAGCTTACGACGGTATGACAACCAAGAACACGAGGGTATTTTGAAGATACCGTACGAATGGGCTGGAATTCGTAGTGATCTCCTACATTCCCAGCGACTATGCCCGAGTGCAGTGTTTTCCAAAATATCGCTTAAAGAACATAGGGAATTCCTGGTTAATGACACCACATTTGTATCTTGCATCGGTTCTCTGACGGCGGGAAACATGGTATTTCCAATCACCGCCTGTGCTGTTACTTTGGATGATTGATTGACTTGATCGATTGATCTCTCAAGGCCCCAAGGCCCGTATATGTACAGACTCCCATATGCGACGCGTATGTATTTATTTTACATGAGACGCATCACCTTGATCCGGATACAAGCCATATCCTCATACAAGCCTTCATACAAGTATAACATCATACAGAGCCGTAACGGAGGCTGAGACTCTGGATCCAGGTACATATGCAACATGTACTGTTACTTTGGATGCTTCTTAGACTTGTTGATTGACTGATCTCTCGAGGCCTGAAGGCCCGTATATATACAGACTTGACTCCCATATCCATATCCATATTCGTCTCCATATCTATATCCGTTTGCATATCCGTTTGCACTGATATGAGCCGCACTCCTGAGGCATATCTTCATACACTAACTGCATATCAAACGGACCTGAGCAGTGAGGCTCACGATGCAGGTACACATGCAACATGTACAACTAAATATGAGCGGGTGATAGAGTGAGTGGTCTTACAAAATAACAAAAAGGAATGCTAAATGAAATAACGATCGTCATGCCCTATTTTTCCTCACGTTTTGCCCTCTGTTCCGCAAGTTTCGCCTTTTCTTCCGCTTTATCCCAATAAATTTTCTCGTCCGGCCGTAGACCGCCAGGAAAAAAGACGTCGACGAGAGATCGGCCAACAAACGGGTACTTCTCCTCCGTCTCCTTCAACACCTTCATAACCTTATCCTCCACAATCGCCTCCTTGAAACGCAAGTGAATCCCAAATGCACTCGGATTCCTTGGAGCACCGCAAACAATGATATTCTGCACCATACCAGTGACTCCAATCGCCAGAAGGAACCAGGTGTGATCATGCAACCCGGAAACCGCAATTAACAGTGCCACCCAAAGCGTCGCCATGATACTCGTCCAGATCCTAGTGTGGGGAATATCCACCTCCCTCCCTCCCGACAAATCCTCAAGATCCAACCCCGCCCCACCCCCGATGATAACAATACAATCCTTCGACCCATTCCCCTTGGTGAGCGCCGCCGTCTTCGTCGACTCTCTCCGACACGACCATTTCTCGGCCCCCCACTGCGGAAACGATCCCGAAGCAAGCGCCAACAGTATCCCCGTCCCCGTAACCAAGAAAATCGACCAGTCACCCCACAGCACCCACGGTATCGACGATATCCCCATCTGCACAACTGCGCACACCAGCCCGCTGTACCATACCCAGTCGTGCTCTGCTACTGCCGCATGTTTGTGATAATCCGCCTCGTAGACCGCAACACATAGCGCCACCCTCGGCGCGGGTGGTGCCCGGCCCCCTTCGGCAGCCGCAGGCTGCCGTTGCTTGGCCAAATCTAAAAACGTACGCTCCGCCTCGCCCACCTGCGGGTCCTTCCAGTACCCGAAGTCGCGGATTATCCGGCCTAGAATCCAAGAGTTGTTTTGGCGAGCATACCGAGAGCGCGTGTTTATCACCAGTCCCGGGGAGTCGGGTACGGGGATGAGCTTGTTTTCGCCTACGGCGGCGAGGAGAGCACTGATGCTGTATGTCACCCATCCGAAGGAGAATGCGACGGGGGTGAGAGGGCCGCCGGAGAGCTGGGCGAGCGCACGCTGGATCACGTCCCCGCCCAGGATGAGGAGGAGGGACATGACGTCGCCCGGTCGCGTCCATTGCGATCTGAAGGCGCTGAAGGGGTAAGAGGAGTTGGCGGCGTTGGACATTGCAAAAGGCGAGATGGTTGTATGCGGGGAAGTCAATCGTGGAAGTGGAAGAATCTGGAGCTCGGAAAAAGTGGTGCATATGGGACTTATATGGTTTCAGTTGGTTCTGTACGACGATAAGCAGGTTGCAATTGCCGGTATGCGGAGAACATGGCACGGGCTGGAATTCAGCTCGGTGCAGCGTGAACTTGGATGCGGCCACGAGTAAGAAGTTTGGCGGGCAGTGTTGAGATCATGATCAAGCGAGGGAGCACTTTGCGGCAACGCTGCTAGTACCACGAATGAACCATCGCTCAGAGAGAGCCATTGACGTGACGATGACTGATCCTTGTGCGCGATCCCTGCTGCCTGAGCCTTACGAGCCTGAGTATGCGCTCCAATCGCATCTGCGTACGTAAAGCTTAGCTCCTGGACCAGAAACGCCGAGACTGTGGAAAATACACAGGGGGAGCATTTTACGAGTTTGCGAAATTAGAGGTGCCTTGCGATGAATATACGGGAGACTTTCTATACTTGAGTGCGCGTACCCAACGTCTGAACGCCAATGCATGCCCGATTTGGATTGGTGCAAGTATTTCGGCAATCACCCGGCTGCATATGCTGTATGAGAACGAGCCTAATATTGACACAGCGGAATCCAAAGCTGCGATGTGTGCGGAGAATACGTGGCGAAGCAATTTAGACCCCAATTAATTTGGCTTTCCTGCATTCTCTCTCTAGCCACTGCGTCTTAAGTTACTCGAGTGTGCTGTGCTCTCATCCTACGACGATGGTAGACTACTAAGACTTGTTTAGCGGGAACTGGTGACGTCTAAAAGTGTTGTATGACCGCCGGGCTGATCAGTGTGAACCAATTGTACTACCTGTGCGGGCGGCTGATTAGCTGAGTGATTCGGGCGAGTCACAACGAGACCAAGCCATTGGTGCAGTGGCCCGGCTGTACATCTATGTACGGGGTGGGTGAGGGATTCAGGGTCGCAACTCGCCTGTTTTATGACGTGACCGGACATTTAGTGTTAACACGACGCCCAATATACACACGCCCGGGCATTTAGTGTTATCATGACGAGACTGGACATGAAAACATCTAAACTACTGTTGCGATATGAAGGAGAGAACCGTGTGTATAGACTTAAGGTGCAGAGAGAAGAGAGAAGGAGAAAGACTCGAGATATATACAGGAGACATCAACCCCGGTTACGGTGAGCTTGTATCAAGTCTGTAACACATCTCAAATCTTATATATGTAACAACCCCTGTTAATTTAGAAGAAGATTGTATTTAGTAAGGAGAGCTTGTCTTGACTCCCGTGTACTCTACATATTGGTGAGAAGCTATGACCATCTGTAGAAAACAGTCACGCACAGAGTAGGTCAGGGTATCTACGTTTACATGCATATATGCAACAACCACTGTTGCATGTGTACTTGGATCGTGAGTCTCAGCATCGTCTGATGTCTTGTATGAGAATGAAGACTTGTATGAAGATGGTGACTGTATGAGGATATGCATCAGGACCAGGGTGATGTGTCTCATGTCAGATAGAGCATACGCGTACGCATATGGCAGATTGTACATATACAGTCTTTGGCCCTCGAGATAGAACAATCCGTATATTTTCAACAACCACAATCGTAAAAAATCGGGTGATTTTCTGTGGGTACAGTCCTAGAGGTACATATGCAACCAGGAGTTCGCACGACCAGGGTTTGCGCAGCTCCTTTTCTACCGTTGCACGCTCTCCTCTCTTTCTCTCCTTACTGTGTGCCAAGTCTTATGATTGCGCTTTTGTGGCTGCCTTTGATTACCTGAATTCTTGAGCTCAGGCTCTTGTTTAGACTGTGAGGCATGCGGTCCTTGCAAGAGACCTGTCAGTAGTTGCTACTACGAAAGCTACTGTAGCTGGCTTATATACTAGGAATGCAGTCATCTTAAATAAGTATAATTTTTCACGCGGTTTTTTAACCACTACTAGAGTCCTGCATGTGATTTCAAAAGGGTTTCCTATAGAATTTTCTGTTTCTTTATGGCATTGTCTAATTGTATCAATATCTACACTAGTCTCAGGCTTGTTGTGTTGATCTCGTTCGCTCTAACTCGGTATGTTAGTATGTACAGCTAGCTGGGCCACAGCCCCAATGGCCTTAAGCGAGCCTAGTCTCGTCGTGACTCGCTTGAATCCCTCAGTCGCCCTGCATATACCTAAGTGAGCAAATGCGGCCATCTATACTGTGATTGGGTCTAGTAGAGTCATGGTGGAGCCTCTAATAGTTGTCTAAATCTGTAAAAATTTGTACTAATTGTTGTCGAAGAACTTTCGTTCATCATCAATCAATCGTCACACAAATAACCATCTTCGATCTTCAATGTACTATCAGTAGCTTCAGCTTACAATCAGGTGTCAAAACCGACCAATCCATTATCGGCGCGCTGTTTCAGCATATTTTTAACACCTTTCAGCGCTTCCTTGCGACGTCGGCTAATCAGGAATAAAGGAAAAAGATGAATCATAGTAAATGTAGTGAATTTTGGTATTTGGCATATCAAGCCGACGAGGATGATTATAATACAGTTAATGTGCAGCATGTGTCAGTGTAATTCGGTTGTGGAGACCTCCGGATCATCCTTGTAGGAGGGATAGTGCCTAGAATATTGGTTTCTGATGACTATCAGCTCATTGTGAGCGTAGACCATCCATATATTGCGATATCTTATGTCTGTAAGTTGAATATTCTTCCTCCCATACTAATGCCATAGCTAATATGAGCGATCAAGGTTTACGATCCAATGGCCTTAGAAAATCCATCGAGAATTCTCTTCCTTTGTGCCATTTTCGTCCTTCGAAACATCACTCAGCAGATATAGGTGCTGTAAGAGACACTTGCCTAGCTCTGTAGATAGACACACTCTACATTCCGCCTAAGGAGTGTAGATACAAAGTCATCCAATGGGGTTACTTGGTAAAATCTGTTGAAATAGTGATGCTAGAGAAGCTTATATTCTAAAGTACAGGTACATTCATGGACTTATATACGTGGTAGTCGGAGTATGTCTTTGTATGTCTTG
>Ga0307515_10009663_pt1 | contig 18606 bp, 22 predicted proteins | sample 17_EM_MG_FD_194513 | JGI IMG/M metagenome (GOLD analysis project Ga0307515, IMG submission 194513) | Populus trichocarpa ectomycorrhiza microbial communities from riparian zone in the Pacific Northwest, United States - 17_EM | ecosystem: Host-associated > Plants > Roots > Unclassified | place...
TCGTCCTCGAGAAACTGGGATGCGATGTCCGTGATGAGGATGCCGAGGGCGACACCCAACAGGGTGCACGCACACCTGCTCGTGTCCCAGGTTTGCACAAAGTCGATCAAGAGCCTGCCGAGGATCCCGACAGCCGCGGCCCAGGCGAATTCGACCTGCCGCATGAGGAGGTAGTAGACGGCGGTGCCCTGCCATAGGCCTAGAAAGACGAAGTCGGGGACGGTCGAGGAGTCATAATGGTAGATGAATTTGTTGACGAATACTCGTGCTCCAAGCCCAAAAAAGAGTGAAGGTGCAGTGGGGATTTGCATGTCTTGGGCGTTCTTGTTGGGATGGGCCGCCACAAATGGAACTTGTTTACGGTTGTTTGTCGCCTGCCAATTCTCCATATCAGCACTTCCCCAGGGCAAGACATATTCTTTTGTTTCCAGGATGTCTCGGACACTGGCTCTGTTCCCCAGACCAGAGGTGAAGATGGACGGTGAGTAGAAAGGAAGGAGGAAAAAATCCACCGTCCAGATCGAAACTACGGGAAATGAATATGTGACATAGTGGGCGGCCCAACTTGTCTCCTTGACGAAAGCGCGTCCTGAACTCTTCCAACTTCACAGAAGTTCACCTACGCGCGTATTGGTCACGGGCGAACGAGGGTGCGCGTCGGTGGTCGTGATATGTACACCTTTTGGCACCACGCGTCCCCTTTCTCCATCTTTCTGCCCGTCGCTGACACGAACACGAGCGTGATATGGAAGGGTGTGCCACGGGAATCTAGTGTTGGGAATACCGCAGGCACGATCCACAGCTTTGCCAACATTCTCAACTGGTTCATAAAATCGTTCTCTGTGGTCTTGATCAGGCCGACCTTGCGTATCAGACCGGGAACCGAAGAACTGTGGAACAAATTCCTCTACCCTCTCCGAGACCTCCCGCCGCTTTCACCCTCATATTTTCGTCCTCGCCCGATCCCAATGAGTGCCTGGATTGTGCCGGTTTTCCAGACTTCCGTCAGCGGGATGGTGTGATAGCCAGCGCCCGGATCAGGGGCAAGATGACGATCCGTCATCCAGGACTCAGCCTCGCAACAATCGACGGTTCGGCCCTTCTTTGCCACTGCTGCCGAACCTTCGAGGGACACCGGACACGCCATTGTTGCGGAGGCGACTTGTCAGGCCATTTTTTTGTGTGTGCACCGTGGAACGACTATTGGGGATAACAATTCAAGCGCGGGTGTCGATTAGCCTGGCGACCAGTGTGAAAGAGAAGTTCAGATCAGATTAAGCTTCCCTTCCACCGCTTTCACCATCTCCCCCAACTTCTGCCACCTCTAACCACTCCATCCCATCCACTAAGTACCTCGGCTTCTCTCGTACCCCCGGTGCATGTTGGACGAGCTACACCTCCGGAAACCAAACCACAATGATGTCTCCCCTCTCCCACGTACCCTGTATCTGCCGGAGTTGGACATGGAGATCGTGATCCCCCCTCCCGTCCAGGTGCCTCGCAGAGAATTGCCAACGAACACCATCGACATCGACTCTCGGGTAAAACTCCTGAGGACTTCTGTGGCCTTTGGTGGTGTTAGCTTTCCGAAACCTTGCCCACTACCCAAACCACCCAGGTAGGGTTTTCCCCTCCAGGTTATCAAGCTGACTGATGCGGGTTGTCCTTAGCCCTCTCAGGCGCGAACTTGCCAGGGGATACTTTTAGACCATCTTGACGATCGTCGACAAACGAATCTATATTAACAGGACTTCTAATATGTCAATAGACAGGGGGCTTAGAGTATCGCACACCTTAGAGAATCTCCATCTTGCCCATTTCCACCACCGATCTCTTTTTTCGCACTACGTAGGCCGTGGATTTTAGCCTCTCGACCTTATCCGCATGAGCAGGTGAACCGGCCGCAGGATAATGTGTAGAGATAGTTATACAATGACCGAAGCTTACAGAAGTACCTGGCGCCCGTGTAGTATAAGAGGACATAGTTTCAGTGTAGCTTTTGTACGTTATGGACGAATTTCGGGACTGTTAACCGGCCCATGCACCACAGCTCCTGTATCACTTATTTTTGGTTCCACCCACGAAACGGAAAAGTGTTTCTTGTCTCAGTTTAAACGATACACCATTTACTTATCGATATTCTAGTTGTATGTGGAGATGAAGCTAATCAAGAGCCTCACGCACGCCGCGCGTTCTTCCTCAATCCTCCCTAAAATCCCTCATCAATCCCCTGGGTAATCCGATTTTCCTCGACCTCAAGAACTAGTGCTTCTACGGCTTTACGCATGAATCCTTCTAAGACCTACGAGTCAAAGCATTACTTACGCATTCCTCCTCGCCATCATCGTCAGTTGTTCTCCCATTATCTAGAACCCTGGTCTGGGGCGATCAAGCCGTACGCCTCATGCCCGAGGTACCAATGATCGTAGTCGGGATTCTGATCGGGGAACGCGTTACAATTGACGGAGGACTGAGCAGAAAAATAGCGAGGATACTGCTCGCACGGGGTCTTGTAAGTGAAGCTGGGGATGTTGACTCGAGTTGACGCAATCTGAGGCGAAGGAGGAGGGATAGGGATGATTGAGGGATACATTCTCGGTGAATTCGAGGATTACACGGTTGCGAGTAGCTGGCCGCATGGGGTAGCAGAAATATGTAGAAAAAAACACAACGCTCCGATGGCCCTCCGTCCTGTCAGAGTGCATCGAAATGACTTTTACCGTACCAACGCTTGTCGATCCAACATTCACACTTGATCAATACTTTATCTCATTTTTCCCCCGGTGATACCGTCGAGAGATTCCGATCAGGATTTAAGACCCTATGAGGCTTTGTAAGTAGGTGGCCGGGTCGTAAGAGGTAAAAGGTTTCCTACATTCACCCCTGAGGAGGGGGGGGTACATAGGTGGCACCATTCCAGGCAAGTTTGTTGGGGGTACCAGCCCGCCGGGCAGCTTCGGGCATCGTGACAAGACCCTGGACGGCCAAACGGTCAAGCAACTCGGTGACAGTCCTGGGAGTCAACGAGCGGTCTATGCTCAAGAAGTATGCAACGAGGCCAGCAACGTGAGCGCCAGCCATGGAGGTCCCGGAGAGCGTTTTGCTTCCACCGTCGTTCCTTGAACTGAAGGTGAGACGTTCCATCAACTTACAACGGGAACCAGCGACGTACCAGGTTGATTCGACGCTGACACCAGGAGCAAAGAGTGTAACAACAGCACCGTAGTTGGAACGAAGTTGCATCCAGTCGTCCCTGTCGGTGGAAGCGACAGTGATGACTGACTCTACGCCTGCAGGGGAAAACCCCCAGGCATTGGTGTCACTGTTACCAGCTACAAGGGATTCATCCACCGACAGGTGTGGGAAGTGGTGGGAAACGACATACCAGAAGTGACGAAGGGCACGCCGGATGCAACGAGCTACAAAAGGTCAGGAGACGTCGGAAAAATCGATCAGGAACCCGTACACGGGCAGCAGCCACATCTAAGAAGTGGTCCTTATAACCCCCTGAACTTCCGGAGACAACGCTGGGGAGTCCACTTTGCTGGATATCCTGGGCAATCCAGTTGATGCCATCAATACTGCGGTGGAATTAGGCTCACTCCCAAATTGGAGCAGAAGTAGCCTTGCACTTACTAATTGTCGTAGCTCCCCCTGCTGTGAGGTTGTTTAGCACAATTACCCTCACACTTGAGGAAGGCAAACTAACCCGTTGTCCCCCAAAATCTTGACCACGACAATGCCGACTTTCTTGCGACACCACTGTGGTTTCACCTTCGGTCACGGTTTTCTGGTTTGTTGGGACTGGCACTCACTGTCTCGAAGAGCCGATAACGCCGGCGCAGTGGGTACCATGTCTAGGGATTCGCGGCTGAGATTCTACACATTCTGTCAGTGGCGTCAATGCTTACCCGTACACATCTACTCTCTGATCGCATGAAATAGGTTAATTCACGATCCACAAGACGGAAATCTCGCACGCACGTGGGTTCCAACTGAGATTATTGATTGAGTATGATCGTCAATCAATTTATCACTGATAAGGGACAGAAGTTACCGTACCACTGTTATCGGAACAGAGGGTCAGCAATGCGGTTCTCTCCAAATGTTCAATCGATGACTTACAAGGTAGCACCCCAACGGACACGACCCATTAACGTTATCTAGCACCAGGGAGGATCAGACGTGTCAGCACCATAAAGAAACATCCCGTGCACCAGGACCCACATGCTCAAATACACCTGGCCAGGGCATATTTTATTCAGCACTGTGCCTAGATATCATGGACTGTTCGCTCATACCGCTATCTGTGAGATGACCAAGGTTAACTAGTCGCAGAAGCGAGGAGAATGTGATGATCACCAAGAAGGTAGACCCTAACCCCTTCACCAGCATGGCTGTCGAAAGTGTAAACTAAATTCTGGTTGATGATATTGATCTCGTCTTCGTCGTCACTGTCGTCAGGAACCGGAAGGGCGATGGGCGAGCCAATCCTGGCAAGGTTCCAGGGGGCTGCGTGCCTAAAGTCACATTGCACGTGTGTCCACACGACCTGGGGAAGGATAGGAAAAAGCAATATACTGGGTCAACATATCCATAGCACTAACAACACCGTTCTCATGGATATTCAGGACACCGGGGTGGGCCATGAGGGCTTCCAAATCCTTGGGAATAAGATAGCCCGCAAAACCGTTGATAATGTCCCACTGGCTGGTAACATTAGACGAGGAACTCAAAGTCTTCACAACCTCCGCAAGGGGGACATCATCTCGAAGGAGAACAAGGTGTTTTCCATCGGAAGGCTCGGTAGCCCTCTTGATGCGAATGCGGTGGGTGGAGGCCGCGAAGGAGGGGAGAACGAGCAGAGCGAGGGTGAAAAAACTAGTGGCGAAGACCATCGTGGCTTTAGTGACCTGGGCTACCGAGAGCTGTGTAACTGGGAGTTGGGGGACTCGAGAAAATGTATCTTAACCTTTTATCTACCGGTCTCTATCCTCCGTTCGTCAAGGTGGACACCCCGAGCCCACCACCACCCTCTGAAAGGTGGAGGAGAATCCTTCATCACGGCATCACTGATACGCCCGTCGTGCTTCGCGACCATCAACCTGTCGTTGCAAGGTAAACACTAATAGGTTGTTGATAAAGATCAGATTCCTCGGGGTTTGCTGGATGAAACATTCCGGTGACCGGTATAATAACCCGACAGGGATTTTCCTGCTGATCAAGATGGGGATGTGACTAAATCCACCTCCTGAGCTACCCCCGACCGACAACCACCACTCGCGGCCAGAAAACCCACCTCTGGGTGTCAACGGCAGCGGGGGTGAGAGGTCTCGGGAGCGATAAGTAGAGAAATCGCACCAGGAGAGACATACAGCAGGTGAAAACCGATAACCCCCTATCACCAATTCCTAGGCCTTATCACTCAACGTTTGGAGTCGACGGGGTCACTCTTCGCCGGTGACCGACGAGAACACACCAGCCCTGTAACACCATGAGAAGCACGGTCCCATCAGGGTACCGTGCCTGCTTTCCCATCCGTCCGTCTGAGTGGGATCAGGTATCCACTCTGGATAGAGACAACGGCCATGATAGTGGGCGGATTTTTATCTTGCATTGTGACCTTCGCCGCTGTCAACCCGGTTGGATTTCCCAAGGGAGGGGTAATCAGGAAAAACCTAAAACGCAAATTGGCCCCAATTGAACCCCAAAACCTAGGTTCGTTCCTTGAACCCGGCGATTTGCAATCGCCCTCTCCTCGGAATAGGTATCCTCCCGCGGTCGATCGAAGATCACTCGAGTCTGCGCTCGAGCTCTCCCAATCCCTTCAGGCTCAACAAGCCTCCGCTCAGAGTACGATTCAGCTTTCTCGAACTCGAGGTCGCCGAGCTTCGGCGACCGGTCCAGGTGACACAGACAAAGGTTGACTACCAACACGAAGCTCATCGGGTCGCTTTGCCTTTGACTCCCACTCATCGATCATCGATCATCCCTAGCATGACGCAGGTGACCCTCCTCCACACCCACTCCCCCCGAACTCCTTCCAATCTTTTCTATTTTTATATTTTAAATCAGCAGGATAGGGGGAAGAAGTGGTGGGAATCACTGGGAGTCCCTAGACCTCTGTGTCGACGTAGTTGGCCATGGGATCTTCCATCCTGCTCCTGCTCATCCTGTACGCCTCTATGACAAGAATCAGTACTCGCACAATTGCATCATGTGTCGGCTTCTTACCAAGCTGTTCCTCTGTGATTTCATGCGTCTCATCTCCCCTCGCCCGCTTCCCTGACCGACCATCGTCATCCCCCCGTGTCTTCCGCTTCTTTTCCTCCTTAAGAGCCTGAGCGAGTCGCTCATTGTCAAGCTGGGCCTCTCCTTCACCCACGCGTTCCCTGCCGAATGCATTCCTTGCGGCTCTCCGACGCCCCTCTGCATCTTTCGATGACTCCATCACCGTCTCCGCGGGTTGTGGCACCGTTTCCACAGATTGGGATGAGGCCAGCATGTTTCTTGCGCTCGAAGCGGCAGTGGCTTCGATACCCGCTTGACCGGTACAGTACGAGATGTGAACCGTGGAGTGACAACAAGCGTAACCCCATGAGCTCGTCGAAGGGTCGTACCACGAGCCCCAGACGTGTGTATGGTTGTTGATATACACTGGAGTGAAGTATTAGCACGGATAGAAGTCTCATCACCAACTCCACATACCATCTTCCGCGTATTTTGACTTCACCTTGGCACGTTCCCTTCCTTTCAATACTCGACCAGTTTGCGAGTACTCGACGTAGTCCTCCGTCTGACCGTGTAGTAACTCCTTCGGTGCAGTCTCCAGGTACTCTTCTCCACCATACTTGCTCAAAATACTTCCCTTGTTCGTCTCTTTGAGCTGGTCCTTTTTCTTCACAAATTGTTTGTGTAAGATCTCTCCTTCCGTTGGGTTGGCGTGGACGTGTATGTCGTGACCGCGTTGAGCAGATTGCCAGGCGAAAAGTTGGAGGTTTTGTACTTCGTTGGCTTCACCGGTCCCGCGAGTGAAATTCTCTCCCGAGAACTGTGACTGAGGGTGTGTTGGTGATAGGCGCGTTAAATGTCAGGGAAAGAAGACGTACATCCTCTGGCTGTTTGTCACCCTCTGGGTTGTCACGCATCGAGCGTGTCTTTGGGTCATAGTAGGCACTGGATGGATCGAGGTTGATGAGGTACTTGGCGGTGTCCTCTCGGATACGAAGGTTCCGGACGGTGATACGCGTCTTGGTGTCCAGTTTCTGACCAACGGCGTCCGCGGCATCAGCGTACTTTTCCTCATCTTCGTCCTCGTCGTCACTCGAACCGAAATCGTCATCCTTGCGTTCGGTCTTTCCGGCCTTAGCAACTTTCCGTACCGCAGCAAGGTCCGTGGTCGTCTGTTTGTCGATCTGTTCCTCTCTCAACTTCTGCCGTGCCGCCTCCAACGCTCCATACTCCTCGTAGATTTTGGCGTGTTCGGAGGCATCGTAGCCGTTCCACCTGTCGCGCTTGGCAGCATACCCGGTGGAAACATCTTGAATAACCTCGTCGGGGGCAATATCCCTGTTTGTGAACTTGGCCCCCTTCTTCCGTGGTCGTTCAAGACAGTCTTGCTTCTTGTGAGTTATAGCACCACAGTTCTCGCATGCGCCTTTTCGGTATTTCTTCGCGGCTGGACCGGTAATGGCTCCTCGGTCGTACCATTTGTCGAGTTTGTCAGAAGAGCTGTCGTATTCAGGTCGACGTTGGTGGGAGAGCGAGGGCCCTCCCGTATCCAAGTACCATGGTGCTTGAGCGATGTATTCTGAGGGGGTTCGGGGTCATGTGTGAGCCATAGGGCGCTAAGTGATCAAAATGGTGAACGCACGAGGAATGTGGGGGTTAATGGCCTTTCCCTCCTCATCCAAAGCGGCTGGGGCTGTGCCAGCCTTTCGAGCCGCATCGAGGTCCTTTTGTCTGCGGAATTCCTCGCGAGATAACTTTCCGGGTCCTACAAGCCAAATCAGAAGGGCGAAACTTGCGACTAGACAGCTCTGCGTACCTGTACCGGAGGCCATGATGGCGTGGGTGAAAGATCGACTTACTAAACCCGGAAACACGATCATGCTCAAATCCCATCACGTGTTCTGGCCACAACGCGTCTTGGTCGCAATCCTCCACCACCTTTCGCTGCTAGATGACCACACACATCGGGGTCCTGCCTACGGATATACTGGATGTCGTTACGAGCCAGCTGCAGGATCAGCCAAGGCTCTTACGCCTTCCTCATCCACGTACAGGTACTTTCCAGCTTTGTACGAACAGACCGAAAGGCTCAGCGGCGACTAGGCGTCCCTTCGTTATTTTTGCCTAGCAAAGGACGAGATGCGGATGACTCTTTGGATACAATCCTGGAGGTTCATGTGATCACACCTCCCAATCCTCGTTCTTGGTTTATGGGCGAACAGGTGATCGAAGGCATGTACGACGTTCCGTGTTGAGCTTCGATACTGAAACTATAACGAAGATGGAAAGCTGTTGTTGATGACTCCAGTTGATCCGGTATTCCTCTTAATCCCGATAGTCAGAGCTGTTTATAAGGTGAGTGTTTCCTTCCGCCGTCCGTGCCTTGATTGAACGTACAAAAGGAGGGGGCATCTGCGAACTTCCGCCCTCTAGACGATATCTTGGACGACGCCGTGACGGCACTGATAAGCCAGAATGGCAAAAATACTCCACCTGATCTACAACTCTCTCGTCACGATCTCGTGATTTTCACGTCGATGAAATGTGTCGCAACTGCAATGAAGCACCTTTGCGAAATGAAAGGTGAAATACTTTTGGTTCCCTGTGCTACATCTTGCTTACCCGGCGGTCAGAAATCACACCGGAAATCAGCGTCTACCGGTTTTCAATGCAGATCCTCGTCGATTATCTCAAAAAGAAAGTCACCAGATTGGTCGCAGCGAACGACTTTCGAGAGTCTCTGACGGTGGTTCGCCTGCTGGCGAAGGATGGACTTATGGAGGATGGGAACGAGACTCTGCTCGAGGGTGAATTACATCCCGAAATTCGTTATGCACCTCGCTAATACTTTTCTAGCCGGGCGTCTCAAAGCCGCTTGTGACCTAGTCGCCCACCATCTGCCTTCAGATGTGAAAGTTGAGCTGATATCCACCTACGAGTATGCCAATCCTTTGTCAAGGTTTCGTCGGGATGCTGAATTTTGCCAGTTTCTCGGCCTTGGACATTCACGTGAGGATGGTTCAAGAAGAATTGGCCGCGATGGCGGTTGTCGAAACCGAGAAGGGGAAGAAAAAGGCCACAAAAGCTGCGAAAGGTACGACGAGGGATGCCGCACCCCAAGAGGGGACGAGCAAGAAACGCAAGATCAAGGAATCGCACGGTGTGGAAGTTTTGAAGAAGGTGAACGTCGGGGGGATGCAGAAGATATCCAGTTTCTTCCAGAAGAAGCCCAAAACCTAGCGTGACAGACCCGTATCTCACGTGTTTGACTGTCACGCGTCCTTTATTAGTGCACCGTTTCGATCTCTGGTTCAATCTCAAGTTTTCCTGTCTTCAACCGCCATCTGCTCGTTTTGCCCTTGTCCTTGTCGCCCCCCTCGCTGTGTCTTTATGTCTTCGTCGAAGGGATACGAATCTCGCGCTGTCCAAACAACGTTCTCTCCGCCTCGCTCTCCTTATTCTGTCGTTTCTCCTCAGCCTTCGCCTATAGACAACGGCACCCAGTCTGAAATATCAACATCTAACATCGAGTCTTCGCTTGAGACACCAGATAATCCCTCCCAAAACTCTGATGGCTCTCTTGTGTCCTATCTGTCCACCCCAGACCGTTCCATATCCACCAGTCGGCGAGTCTTCAAGACCAGATTACCGTCAAACTTCCCCTCCCGCGTAACCCATACGATCAGCCAGCGAATCACCTCTTTTCCAGAAACAGCCCCATCATTCTCAGTCAAGTCCCAGATCTCATCTCAGCAGCGTGTCGTGACGATGCCAGAGAACATCCGGTCTCAGAGATTGGAAAAGGATTTCGTTCTTTATCCACCCGAATATGAAGATTCACCTAATGAAACCTCGAACTCGTTCTCAATAAGCGACGGAAATAGCTCTTTCGCTCGAGCCGACGCAACCGGGACAGATATTTCCCACTCAAGCTCATCCCCTTCGTCCCCAGACTCGGTGGTGATCATCCAGAATAGGTATCATATCTCTCAGGCGTTCTTGCGCCAGACAAGCGTTCAAACGAAAGCGAAAAATGACGAAGGTATGACCGAAACAATCCAGCGCGAGCACCGCTGATAATTCTATCTCGCAGATTGGATGACTTGGGCAAGTTCTCCGCCGCGTCCGATCCCCGCACTCCATGGGCCATCTTCCCTTCCTTACGCCCGTTGTCCATCGTAAGCGGTGTTTATAGTTGACGTTTAGATTCCTAACATATCATCTTCAGTGGCGCGGAAGGGACGATCATCGAAGAACAGGACAACCTGCCGAGGATGATTTGGGGACTAGATCAGGACACCGCCAAACCTGAAATTACTCCATACGAGACCCCTCGTCGCACTTCCGAAACCACTCCAGCTGCCGGGAACATTTCCCGAGTCGTCGTGTCACAGAACCCACCCGTGATTACTGACATGGAAAACACCACGACTACGGCGGAGCAGAAAACCCACCACCCCAATTTCATTGAACCAATTGACTTGGGACCTATGCTGGCTCCTCACATCCGGGAACGCACGTACCAACCACCTCAAATCGATATCGCGGGTGGAACTCCTCCTGGGGTCATTGACATTCCATTCCAGCAAAAGGCCCACCATGAACGACATTCCAACAGGAGGCAGGAATTAGGGGTCGGCCTCAAGCCTTTACCTCGCAGACACGAAAACTTCAAGAATGCAAAACCACTCGTTTCAACTCAAACCGTCGTAGGCTCCTCCCTCCCGATAATCGTCCTTGAATCTCAACCTCAGTCCATTTCCATTCCCACGAAACGCCGACAATCTGCTATGGAGATTGCTCAACAATACCGCAAAAATCAGGGCCTCTTCCAACCGGTGGCTCAATCTCAGCGGTCTTCGGGTTCCTCGCACCCTCCGACATTGCAAGCGATACACCTTCCCGCTCTGTCTCCTGAAATCTCTGAATCGCCTCTATCAAATCCAACTCGGGTATACAATCACTCTGCGAACGACGTCTATCTGGGTCCCTCGGCTGTGATTGATTCACAGGCAATCTCTGCCTATGGCTTGCACCATGCTGTTGGCTTATCTCGCGCTCACAAGGCTCTGGCTTCTCCAGGTTCTGATCTAGGTTCTTACCCCCGCCCCCCGCCGAATACTCCCATGAATGCGCTGGCGAAATCTCGTACGACCAACATCCCTCTCCAGATAAATCACCTCCCTGCGTCCCCTGATTCACCGTCTACTGCTATCCGATCCTTGCAGCACACTAAAGTGGCACCCTTGACTCGACTTACTCATCGCCGTCTCTCCGCCGTACTTGAAGCGCCTGAAGACCAGAATGCTGGTGTCAGCGTTCGACCATTGTCTCCACCGCCGTTCCAACAAAACTTTCATCTCTCGCGACCTCTTATCCCTGACGGAACAGCTCATCCATCGAGTTACGCGAACCCCACAAAGAACCGGCAGAATTATTACCACCAACTCGAGAACGTGTCTAAGACTAATCCTGCTCTCCTTTCTGAAGACTTCGCAAAGTTGACTGTGGAACCGTTCACTCCTGGTTGGATTCAGTCTCAGGGCCAACCCAGTGGATCGCTTGTGAATGGACGCCATGAGGTTGCGAAAGTTGATTCGCAACCAGCCCAGCGGGGTCACAAGGCCAGCAAGACGGTGCCTCCCGGAAAAGCTAGGGGCCTAGGGCAGAAAACCCAACCCCAAGGTCAAGCTCCGGGGAGGAAGAACCGTTCCAGGAAGAAGATCGCCAACGGTATGATGATCATCGCAGCATAAAGATGAGTGCGTTTTTCCTGTGGTAAGACTGTTGTGTTGAGCCTGTGGTATGTTTCGATGGCTGATTTCTTGATGGTTCTTGCCAGCATCCTAGTTCACCAAACACCTCGGGTCGGACACGTTAACCACGGCAAAGCATATTGATTGTATTTGTATTGTAACAATGTAACCGAACGGCCGGTTTCAAATACATCAGGGATTCAAGTTTTGACGATATTGACAATGGCAACTTTTATTTGTTGCATAAACCGAGTAGCATAGGGAGACACCGAGCGTCGCTCGTATTCAAGTCGGACGAAAGCGTTAGATTTTCAGAGAACACTTCCGTCGGGCTTGAACTCCGAAGCAGCCGCGTTAAGTGGCTTGCTCGAAACACTCTGCGGACGCTGGGCGGGGGTCGGTGCAGTGATAGGCTGCTGCCGCGAAGGTAGGGTTGAGGTACTCTTCGTGTTCAAAGAAGCGGGCTTGAGACCCGCAGAAAGCGGTGCAATCTCAGCGGAAGGGGGTGAAGTACGAGAACTGAGCGGATGTTGCGCGTGAGTGAGGAAGGGGAGGCAGTGGTCGTCCGTATCCGGTCGATCCAGATGGTGGAAAGCGCTCTCTTCATCAGCAAAACGTGGGGATTCAGACCTGGCCTGGCGGAAAGTGCCGGACCTGACGGAGGTATCTCTTGCCTGCTATTCTCCCGCCGTCCAGATATTCACTCCCAGTAAAAAGTCTGTCGATTGACGACGACTGATCGCGGCTCATGGCGATTAGCACTGTTCAAGACGACTGGGGGCGACCCCGAGCTTGCTTCGCGCATTATCTCGACCTTATTTTAACAAAGTTGAAATCTTAAAACGTTGTTTGGGAAACTTGTGAATATGTGAATCGAACCAAGCTCACGTGTAAGCGCGTCTCGACTTTAGAAAAAAAAAAAGCTCTAAGTCCTAATCCGAAAGTGCTCGTCAAATCAGACTCCGCGTGTTTCAGACGATGTCCGAATGGTGCACTTGTGAGAAGTGCCGCAGATGGAGCGGTGAGGGGAGGGCTATCCCCAGATCTACCTGGTATACCCATAATCCGGGAGGGAAAAAGGGGGCTCATATCAAGGTGTGTCGGTCGTATTGGTGCCCGTCATATGTGTCGTTGACGAGCTTGTGCAGGGGGACCTTTCTCGAGATACACCGTCTGGATCTGGCCCTCCGATTCGCATGAGGAAACGTCCCGCAGAAGAAGGCGTGGATCCTCTTGATAGAACGAAGCGAGCTAGATCAGACTCGGTACGTTAACGTTGCTAATCTTATCTTTTTCATCCCAATCATATTGAGTATATGTATAGCAGGACGATGATATACCTTCGCACGCGCATACACCTCGCACGACCCCTTTTGGCCGCAATTCCAATTCTCCGTCACGGTCTTCTCCTCGTCCTCCACCTCCTCGTTCTCCGTCTCCTCCTCGCTCTCCATCTCCTCCTCGCTCTCCATCTCCTCCTCGTTCTCCATCCCCCCCTCCTCGACCTCCATCCCCTCCTACCCCGATCCCATCTTCAGACCCTCCACCTGGCTCTGACCCTGGTGATTCTCCACCCAGTTCTGGGCGGACCACCCCAGTGGACGAAAATTACCCACCTGCTGCTATCGAAAGGATCCGTGTTGCGATCGAGTTCATTGAATTGGTCAAGACAGCTACTCTAGCGTCTCAGTTCGACACCGAGGAGCTTGCTGATTTCCTCAACCCGCTGGAACACGATTCTACTCCGGATAACGACCCAGATCTCATGCTCTCCCTCCAGGCTTTCATCGGTCTTCTGGGTTGTTCTCAGGGCGAATACGAACGCATGCGCCAGTATACTCATCAACGGGACCCAGATATTGAGATGCTCTCGTATTACCAGGTCGAGCGAAGAGCCCGAATCCTCTCTGGTATCAGCACCTGGGAGGACCACATGTGTATCAATTCCTGCGTTGGCTTCACTGGTCCCTTTAAAGACCTCGATCATTGTCCTGACTGCGGGCAACCTCGCTATACTACTCAGGAGGAGTTTGATGAGCCTTCTCGCAAGATACCTCGAAAGGTTTTTACGACATTCTCAGTTGGCCCACAGCTTCAGTCTCGATGGAAGCATCCCCAGACGGCCAAGGATATGTTTTACCGGTGGGAGAAGACTCAGGACCTTCGTCAGGAATGCGAGGATCCGCCGGCGGCCCCCGAGATCTACGATGACATTCTATGCGGACAGGCTTATCTAGATGCTTCCAAGGAAGCCCCCATCAACGAATACGACACTGTTCTCATGCTTTCGATTGACGGTGCACAACTCCATCGAAACAAAAAGTCGGACTGCTGGATCTACATTTGGATCATCGTCGATCTGGGCCCAGACAAGCGCTACAAGATCCGGAACATTCTGCCCGGGGGTATTATTCCTGGTCCAGAGCGTCCGAAGAATCTTGACTCGTTTTTGTTCCCTGGTCTAGCCCATGTATCAGCACTTCAACACGAGGGTTTGCCTATCTGGGATGCCTACCACCGAAGGCGCGCTATCTGTTTCCTCTTCCTGATCTTGATCTTGGCGGATGCAGTTGCCATGGCCGAACTTAGCGGATCCATTGGTCACCATGGTCGGAAAGGCTGTCGGTTGCTATGCGGCCTCGCTGGGCGAAACAAGAATCATGGATCTCACTATTATCCGGCACTTTTGCGACCATATGGCTTTGAACATCACAGAACCTCCTCGCATCCTGACATCGACATCAACGAGCTTCCCAATCCCAGTCCCACGCAATACAGGCGGGATCTTTTCCACATCATATCCTCTAGGCATGAGACCGAACTCGGGAGGCGCCGCCTCAACACAGGGATTGGAAAGCCCAGCATCTTTGATGGACTCCCTCGTACCCTCGATCTGCCGACTTGTTTTGGAGGTGACCTCATGCACCAACCTTTAATCAACATAGCAGCCCTTCTACTTGATTTATGGTCCGCACGACCTTCCGCTCGTGACTACGACCGCAATAGTGATTGGCCATGGGCTGTGCTGACTGGAGATACCTGGAATACGCACGGTAAAGCTGTCGCACAAGCTGCAAGATACCTCCCCACTTCGTTTGGCCGAGTACCTCGAAATCCGCAGGAAAAGGCCTCGAGTGGATATAAAGCACGGGAATTCTTGTATTACATCTATGGTCAGGGACCGGGTTTGTTCTTCGGTGTTTTACCAGAACCGTACTACTCCCATTTCTGCAAACTCGTCCGCGCGATTCGGTTAATCTATCAGCGCGTCATCTCACGGCAGCAAGTGATTGACGCACACATGCTTCTTCTTCAGTGGTGTTCCGAATTCAAGCTTATCTACTGTCAGCGGAACCCAGATCGCCTCCATTTTGTGCGACAATGTGTCCATTCCCTCACCCATCTCGCCAAAGAGACGCATCGCTTGGGCCCTCTCTCGCTCTCATCCCAGTGGACTATGGAACGGGTTATTGGATATCTCGGCTCCCTGCTCAGGCAACCATCAAACATGTTCCGACATCTTGCTGCGCAATCAAGACGTCTCGCTTATGTCAACGCTCTGGTTTCCATGTGGCCTGCGTTTCAGGTTGAGGAGAAAGATCCCAGGGGATCCAACGATATTGGCGACGGGTATCTATTGTTGGGACCTAAGGACACCGACCTCTATCATCCATCTGATGCAGAACAGACCGCACTCAACAACTTCCTTTCTGGTGACCCAGATTATGAAGAAATTGAACAACAATCTCTTTACCGGTGGGCGAGACTCAAACTTCCCACCGAGCAAACCGCTAGATCTCGATATAAAGAAGTTGACCGGTGCCCAGATATGGCACGTACCGATCGTAATGTCAAGGTGTGCCGCCTAAATGCATCACCTCATTGAGTTTGACTTACACCTCCGAAATCTCATACAGATCTTGCATGAGGGGTACATTCATTTCGCAGAAGTCCGATTCTATTTCACCAAGACACTCGGAGACATGTCAAGGGCCTTTGCCCTCGTGTCAATATACTCTCCACCTGACGAATACCTTCTACGACACAGTAACACAGCACTTGTTGTCTGCAGATACCGGGGCGAGGAGATCTTGGCAGTTATTGATGTTAAGTCGATCCTATCGGTTGTGGCGATGGTTCCATTTCCCTTCATCGTCGGAGGTCGTGGCGATCAGCATTTTGTGATTGAAAAGATTGGGTTAGATGTACTTGAGGCAGACGACTCTGAGGACGATGAGTAGAGTCAATAGAATCAATAGAATTACTCTCGGCATGCACGGCTCGATAAAGTCCCACGAGATATATCCCCAATCCCCAAAATTTCGCTTCTTATCTCAACTCTCTCTCTCTCTCTCTCGTCATCTCATCAAAGATGGCTGTCCAGTCAAGGATGTCGACGCCTATCAGCATTTCTTCTGGTTCCATCTCTCCAGTGAATCGCAGTCCACAGTCTGTTATAATTGTGCCATCTTCGAGTCCTACTACCGTGGCTGCTGTTCCGTCTCACTTTACTGCGGCACCATCTTTCTCTGCTGCATCGCCATCTTACTTCCCTGCTACAGCGTCCTCCAATTTCCCTGCTGCAGTGCCTATTTACAACGGTGACCCTGACGACATCAATACGGAGGTCATCAGGCTTCGCAAGGAATGTGCCACGTTGCAAACTGAGAATGTGCGTCTCCAGAGTCAAGTGAACAATCTCTCGTACGTATCTTCATTGCAATCCACACACGCATACCACTTAAAGTGTTTCAGGCATTGGTATACCGTGCTTCTCGAGAAGATGGGCAAAAAGCTCGACGATACAAAGTCTGAAATTGAAAAAATGATACACCGTGTCACACCTGGGTATGCGCCCCCTGGTTCGATATCCGATATTCCCCTCAACCCCAAGCGCGAGGATTGGGAGCACAAGATGCCGTTCTGGAGGAGACGGACCTGGTCAAAACTGCGATACGGTCACAAGGGGCCACTCAATCTCGAGTCACCTATCTTGTCTGCGTTTATGGAAGACGAACACGGTCGCCCTGTTTCGGAGGAGGAACGGGATGCAGTCAATGCAGATGTCCAAGGTTTTTGGATAGAGAGGGTCGATAATCCAAAGACTCGAGCCCAGTTGGGCCCACAGGGCACGATTGGCTTCTCCATCAGTGAAGAGTTCCGCAAACAGCTCGAAGGGAAGTACCCTTGGCTCCGCCTCTGTGAAGGCCATTGGAAGATTGCTCAGCTTTGGAAGAACGCGTGGACCTCATGGGCAAAGAACCATATGAAGGAGACGGCCACCAAAGGATCCCTCCCCATCTCTGACGACGAGAAGATGGCCACCGAAGGATCCCTCCCTACCTCTGACAATGAGAAGACGGCCACCGAAGGATCCCCCCTAGCTCTGATGACGAGGAGACAGCCACTAGCAGTAAAAAACGTCCTAACACTGACAACGAAGACCACCCAGGGCCCCCCAAGAAACACAAGGGGAAGGAAGTCGAACGAGCGGACAATACAACCTCCTATAAATTCCGTCCTAAACCCCGTCCAAAGGTAGACGCAAAGTTAGCGAGAGTAAGTAGTCTCTGCATTCGTCCCTATTACACGGCGGATACTTACTGAAAATACATAGAACAACCCACTGTATTTGATTTGGAGTCATATACACTCGAGCGCGACACTCACTCTACACCTCCACAGGGCGGGTGTCATAGTCAAACCAAACATTTCCATGCCTACCGCATTCCAGGTGCGTATCTATAGGGCCATCTGAACTGCTTATGTACGTTACAAACGAAACAGAACGGTATGGCGGATTTCGGGATGGGCATCGTCCCCGCTACTCATTATCCCACATATCCTCAAGTCGTCGACCCAGCCTCTCAAACACTCGCCCGTGCCACTACTCCTCAAGTTCCTGGCCAATCCTCTCAAATACTCGTTCTCACCACACCTTCTCCTCAGATCGCCAACCCAGGCTCTCAAGCGACCGTCCTTGCCACAGCTTCTCAAATCGCCGACCCACCCTTTCAAGTATTCGCATCTGCTGAACTCTCCGCCTCCCCCACCCCAGAGTTCAATGCGAGGCCCATAAACGACATCCCAGCCCACATCATACCGATCACAACAACTCCAGGCACGGCGAGTAACAAGGATCACCCCAATGGCGCATCTCCAGCCAGTAGTGCCGCAACGGTTTCCTCGGGTGATGGGGCCCCGAGCGGACCTCCCCAGAAGAAGACTAGGAAGAGCCAGAAGTAAGTGATCCGTGCAAATTCTGATATTTTTCATGCCAACGGTTGTGCTCTACATAGGCAAAAATGCTTCGAGGCATGGTCAGCACAAACCGAGGAAAGTTTTGACGTATTCGGGAATATTTGGAAGAAACTCACGAAAACCGAGAGGGCGGTACGATGTCTTGACCCGACCATCTTCTTCTTGTCTCAATCTGACGCGTTGAGTTGACACCAACTCTCAGCCAGTGGGAACAGAGGGGAGAGAGAAGGCACCAGGTGAAGGTAGGGTTGGACCAGTTGTGCAAAGGATACTTGGTTCGGAACTTTCGAAGATTTCTTCGAAAGGTAGTGAGAGCTCTGAGGGACTTCCAAAGGCTTAGGAGGGTCGAGGAGAGTGC
>Ga0307515_10009665_pt1 | contig 18603 bp, 2 predicted proteins | sample 17_EM_MG_FD_194513 | JGI IMG/M metagenome (GOLD analysis project Ga0307515, IMG submission 194513) | Populus trichocarpa ectomycorrhiza microbial communities from riparian zone in the Pacific Northwest, United States - 17_EM | ecosystem: Host-associated > Plants > Roots > Unclassified | place...
AACTTAACGCTTAAATTTAAAGAAACTTAATAAGCCCTAAGGCCTATAAGGCTTTAATAGTAAGCCTTTAATATATAGTAAACTAATATACTACGCTCTTATAAAGATACAGATAGGTAAATACCTTAAATACATTTCCCTATTTATTACACCCTTAAAGCATTATAAAATAATACTTAGATATAGATAGCTAAAACAATATAACTCTTTAATTAGCTAGGTTAAAGAAATACTAAAATTCTGTATAACCTACTGCTAAAGCTATTACTTAAAACACTACTTGCCCTATAAATATATATATAACTATTTAAATTTAATATAATACGAATTGCCCTTACTATAAACCCTAAACTAATATAATAAAGTTATAACTACCGATTGCAGTAAAGAATGCGAAGATAATATATTAAAACCCCTTAAAATTTATATAGTACAAGCCGTACCCTTTTATTTATTAGTAAGAAAATAAGACTATAAGATCTTTGCTATAATACTAAAAGATATTAGTAGTAGTAGTTCTTTGATTAACGTCTGATACGGATCCTATCTAGGCCCACGCAGACTACTCCGTCACAGGGGGAAAACTTGTGTATTTACAGGAAGAAAACCCTCCTAAAAGATATTAAGAAGGCGTTAGAACTAAAGCAATATATTAACCCCTAACCTCTTATACCTAAAGAATATTATAATCTAATTAATATGTTTAAGAAATGATTTATAAACTAACTACCTCTATATTAAGATAAGTATAATTTTAAGATAGAACTTAAACCTAGTATAACGCTAAAGTTTAGCCCGTTATACGGTATATCGCAAAAAGAGCTGCTTATAATACAATAATACCTCAAAGAGCACCTAGAGAAAGGATTTATTTACCCTAGTTAATTACTATTTATCTTACTTATACTATTTATTAAAAAACCTAGAGGAGGCTTAAGGTTCTATATTAATTATTAAGCCCTAAATATAATTATAATTTAAAACTAATATCTAATTCCTCTACTTTAAGAAATACTTAACCGCTTAATAAAAGTATAATACTTTACAAAGCTCGACGTAGTTACTACCTTTAATTAAATCTATGTTTATAAAGGAGATAAGAAGTATATAGCCTTCCGTATATAATAGGGACTTTTTAAATACCTAGTAATGCTATTTAGTATAAAAAACGGCCCTAATATGTTTTAGTAATATATTAATAATATACTTCGCGAATTCCTTAATATATTTATTACCGCGTATATTAATAATATCTTAATCTATTTATCTTTACTTTTTAAGCATTAGAAGTATATCTAAATGGTCCTTAAACGCCTATAAGATGTAGGCTTATAATGCGATATTAAGAAATACAAGTTCTATACGTCTAAAGTCATATACTTAGGCCTAATTATATCCCGTAATGGAATTAAAATAGATCTTAAGAAAATTACTGCAATTATAAACTAGGAAAGTCCTAGTAGTATATAAGATATCTAAGGATTTTTAGGATTCGCAAATTTCTACTATTAATTTATTAATTACTTCTTAAAAATTATTTAGCTATTAGTAAACTTAATAAGGAAGAACATAAAATTTAAATAGACTACTAAATATAAATAAGCTTTTAATAACCTAAAATATTATTTTATAACTGCTTTAATTTCTACCTACTTTAATCCGGACCTTAAATATATTATTAAAATAGACTCGTCTAATTATATACTAGGAGGAATGTTATTACAATATAATAAGAACGGCGAGCTACGCCTAGTAGCCTTTCTCTTTTAGAAACTTACCCTTATTAAATTAAACTATAAGATATATAATAAGGAACTACTTACAATTATTAGATATTTTAAATAATGGCGTCTAGAACTTAAAGGATTATTATTTCTAATATATGTATTAATAGACTATGGAGACCTATGGTACTTTATAACTATAGGGCGATTAATATAGCGCTAAATTTATTAGGCCAAATGCCTCTTATAATTTAACTTTAGGATTATATACTAACTTAGCAAACTTAATTAGAAGCCTAACTTATTAATATAATAATTATAGAACTTATCTATAAATGCCTCTAATAAACGGATTATAAATTAATTATAAATTCTACTACCCCCTAAACGCTTTAAGAAACCACACCCTATATTTTTAGATATAGAGCTTAATAGGAATAAATTAGGAATTAATAAGTGGGATATAAAAATTGATAAATTAATAGAGTATAAATATAAGAATGATCTCTAGATAGTAGATATAATAAAAGCAATTTAAATAGGGAAACGGCAATATAAAGATATTAAACTCGCTAAATACGAAATCTATAATAATCGGCTGTACTATTAATAGAAGATAGTAGTCCCAAATTCCAAACCCTTACAATTTAAGATACTTAAATTTATACACGATTCCCTTATAGTAGGATATTCTAGCTATATAAAGACCTATAAAATTATTTAATAAGCATATTACTAGCCTATAATGTATAACTATATACGAAAATACGTTTAAGTATATAGAATATACATATATAGGAAGACCTCTTATATAAAGAAGTAAGGAGTATTTTAACCGTTGCCAATTTTAATATAAAGATGGCAAGATATCTTAATTAACTTTATAGTTAACCTGCCTAATAGTAATAGGTTTATAAATATTATAGTAGTTGTTAACTGTCTTATAAAAATATGATATATAATTCCTATAAACTTAATTAATATAATATTAATAGCCAAATGTTTTATTAAGTATATCTTTAAGCTATATAGACTTCCTAATTTAATAATATCCAACTGCGGAAGCTAGTTTATTTTAGACTTTTAGTAAGCCCTATATAAATAATTAAGTATATAAATACGACTTTTAACTATATTTTATTTGAAGATAGATAGTTAAACTAAAATTATAAACGCAATTATAGAACAATACCTATAAATGTACTACTCCTACCTATAAGATAACTAGGAAAAGTAGCTACCTTTAGCTAAGTTTATTATAAATAATATAAGAAACAAATTAATAGGCGTAACGCTGTTCTACATAACCTACAGATAAGACCCTTAACTTAGATTTAAACTATAGCCCGAAATTAATATAATAGGACCTATAATTAAGAGGATTTAACTAATTAACGTATATAACTTCGCTAATTAAATAAAGTAGTTAACGGAATTATTACAAAGTAAATTAGCGTATGCTTAAACGGTATAGAAATAGTATATAAATAAAGAACGAGCTCCTATATAGGACTTTAAGGAAGGTAATATGGTTTACCTAAATATACAAAACCTAAAGACTTAAAGACCCTTAAAGAAACTAGACTAGAAGTTTATAGGCCTATACCAAATTAAGAAGAAACTAAGCCTGTATACTTATAAGCTTAAAACTACTAACTAAGATAAAAATATATTTAACGTTTTATATAAACTTACTGCAACCCTTAAAAGGTAAACCTATAACTTATAAAGTGCCGCTGCTACCTTTTATAATTGTTAATAACGGTAACGGTTCTTACTTTATTAACTTAATTAATAATATATAATAGAAAACATAATCTAAACAATTTAAACTTTTTATTAAATAAAAAGGATATAAAATATAAACCTAGGAAACATATAACTAGATTAAGGCTAACGCGCCTTCCTTAGTAAAAGAATTTTATAAGGACTATTCTTTATAGCCTACTCTAGCTAAATAGATATAATATAAAGGTAAATAACTGCTACTTAATACGAATATATAAAACAGAATAGCAGGAAGCTTAAAATTAAAAAGAACTTAAAATACATTATAATGTTTGTAATATAATCACGTAATATATAAGATATTAGTTTTACTTACCGCCTTAACTAAGCTAATAGCGATTTTCTATCCTAGGGATGGAAAATCCTAATTGGCCTATTTAATGATAGAATTAGTAAAACCCTATACCGCTACCCAACACAAAAATATAACACGCGATAAGTTATAAGTCTTAAATAAAATACAATTATTTAGACCTTTGGCTAAAAGGGGGGGTACTATAATAGGACTAGCTTAGTTATAGTAGGAATGTCTCAGTAAAACACTTAATAGATAAATTCCAATACTTTAACTAAATTCTGCTAGATTAATTAAATTCTATTAAAGTCCGTTAAAGACCGCGTGTATATATACGTATGTATTAACTACCAAGCCCCTAACTATTTAATTATATAATTCTCTTGTTATTCCCTTTTCTTTTTTACGCAACGTCTTGTTTTTAGCGAGAGCTATATACCCTTAGATTTAGATAGAATTTATATTATTCCTTTAAATCTTCCCTAAAGTCTCTCCGCGCCCTTATATATATAGCAAAGTAGATATTATTAAGCTATGTATATAAACTATATAATGAGATTAAAACATTATATAAGGAAAGAAGGTAGGAAAACGGGAAGAGAGGGTATATATTATTAACTTAGTTGCTTAGTTAATATATATATAGAGCAGAATAGGATTTAGGTCGTAGTCCTAGCAGAACTTAATAGGATTTAGTAAAACTTGGCAGAATATAGTAAAATTTAGTAAAGCTTAGCGGAATATAGCAGAATTTAGTAAAGCTTAGTGGAATATAGTAGAATATAGTAGATTGCCGTTAGATTGCTATAGGTCGCGGCGAATTATAGTCTTATAGTTAGTAAAAATAGGTAGGCGTATATAAGGTGTTACGGGGGTGTCCTATAATAGTACCCCCCCTTTAAACTTAAGCTTTTACGAGATAGGGCTATAGTGGTTCTAGGTAGAGTTTATAAAAGTCTTCTATAGCTTATATAAGTCCTATAGAGTTAACGGATTCCTATAAGGGCTTAGTAAAGCCTTTCTATTTTATAAGATATATATATTAGCGTTTCTGTTTATTATACTTAATGTTATTAATTCTTTTAATAAAGTACTCGTTCTTACCATCTACTTTAATTAGTGGGGGAGGGTCTTATATCTGTCTAGGCAGGGCGTTTAATATAGGGGTAGTAGGGTAGAGGACTAACGTATGGAATACGGGGTAGATTTTAACTATATTAGGGAGCTTTAGTTAGTAGGCGTAAGAGGATATAACCTTCTTAATCTTATAAGGGCCAGCGTTCTTCTAATTAAGTTTCTTAGTAGGTTATTTTGTATTTAGGTTTCTTATATTTGGCTAAATAAAGTTACTAATTTAGTAGGCTGGTGCTAGAGTTTGTTTCTTATTTGCTGCGGCTTTATAAACAGATTAGGCCTATATTATTTTATTAGTAAGAAACCGTTATAGTTCCTCTATCTTTTCTATGAATTTATTTACTTCTATAACTTATAAGGCGTAATAAATAGGGCGAGGAATATTACTAAAAGGTTTAAAACCCATTTATAGGTACTAGCCGTAATTAGGTAGAAATAGGGAGACCTTTATAGTTTCTAAGACGGAATTATTTGTAGTAAACTTGGTAAATATAAGCCAGTTAATCTAGTTATCTTATAGATATAACGTGTATATCCGGATATACTATTCCATTATAGCGTTTATACGTTTTATTTAGCCGTCTGTTTTTGGGTAATATATAGTAAATAGTAGTACTTTAATATGGAGTTGGGTAGTTAGTTCTTTTTAGAATATAGAGATAAACTAGCTGCCTCTATTAGAGATAATCGTTTTAGGAAATCTGTGAAGTTTTTATATGTAATTTAGGAATAGTTAGGCGATAGTAAGCGTTAATAGATTAGGGCAGGCGATTAAGTACCTTATCTTAGATAGTCGGTTTATAACTATTATAATATTTATATAGCCTTTACTTACGGGGAGGTTAACAATAAAGTTAATTAAGATGTTTTTCTATCTTTAGTTTAGAACAGGTAGTGGCTTTAGGAGGCCGTTATACGTCTTTTATAAAGCTTTAGCTTATTAGTAAATATGGCAGCTAGAGACGTACCTTTATGTTATATTATATATATTCGGCTAATAGTATTCTTATTAGAGTAGTTCTAAGGTTTTTCCTTAGCCTAGGTAGCCGGCTACTAGTAGATTATATATATGTTTAAGGAGCTTAAGCTTAAATTTATTATAGTTAGGTATAACTAGGTGGTTTTAGTAATATAAGCGGTTTCTACAGGCTTTGTATTTACTTAGAGAAATCTTTTTAGAGCGTCTAATGCCATTTTATATTAGCTTAAGCGTCTCTTAAATAAACTTGTTATTTAGGTATTTATTAACTATAATCTATTTAATTAATTAATTAGTTATTTTAAGGACGTATACCGTAAGGTCTTTAGTAGGAGGGTTAAATAGTTTAGGGTAAAGTAGGGTCTAATTTTAGTAAGAGCGCGCTTCTTTTAGGGCTGGCACGTCTTGTAAGTATTAGGTTAGGGCGTTAGGCTTTTAACCTTAAACGCCTAAGCGGTATATAATTAAGAATCGGAAATAAAATAGATATTCTAACTAGCGGGCCTAATAATAACTTAGCTATTTTATGGTTATAAAGTATTATAGGTTCTTATAGTTGCTAAGGACCTTAATTGGAAATCTAGCGCCTTCTAGTTTGGGTCTCTATTGTTTAAAACATCTAATAATAGCTAATAATTCCTTATTGTAGATCTCGTAGTTATATTTAGCTAGGCTTAGTTATTTTATAAAGTATGCTATAGGGTATAATAATCCATCCTTATTATATTAAGATAGAATACCTCTAGTAACGTAGTTAGATAAGTCGGCTTCTATAATACTTATTTAGTTTAGGTTAAAGTATTAAAATATAGGCGTAGTAGTAAACATGACCTTTAGATAGGTAAAGGCCTTCTTATATTCCTTATTAAAGACAAAAACTTTATCCTTTTAGGTTAGAGCTATAAGGGGTAAAACTAGGGCGGAGAAGTTATTAATAAACCGTTAGTAGAAATTAGCAAATTCTTTAAAGGCTTTTATATCTTTAACGTTCTTAGGTCCTTGCTAGTTTATAATTACTTTAACTTTCTTTAGGTCTATTTATATACCATTTATAAAATAAGGAGTCTAAGGTATAGAACTTCCGTTTTATAGAACTTATATTTATCTATATCTAATTATAGACTAGCTTCGTATAGGGCTTATAAAATAAGGTTAACGTGCTTCCGATATTTAGTTAGGTTATTACTATATATTAAGATGTCGTTAATATAAGTAGTATAGAAGATGTCTAGGTAGGAATATAGGGTGTTATTTACGTAATGTTAAAACGAGCTTGGGGTATTTGCGAGGCTAAATAGCGTTACTAAGTATTTAAATAATCTATACCGAGTACAAAATGCAGTTAGCTATTTATCTCCTTTTACTATATAGAGACGGTTAAATACGGAGATAATATTAAGCTTTATATAGTAGCAAGCCTTACTTAGTTAGTTTAGCGTTTCTTATATTAACGAGATCGGAGATCGGTTTTTAATGGTAATGGCGTTAAGAGCTTAGTAGTCTATATAGAAGTGTAAACCGCTGCTGGGTTTTTTAATAAAGATTATTAGTACGGCTATAGGCAACAAGCTTACTCTAATAATTCCTTTACTTATGTTCTCGTCGAAATATTTTTATAGTACTTAAAGTTTATTTTAGGACATCCCGTATAGGGGTCTAAATCTAGGCTACTTTCCTTTTTTAAGTATAATCTTATAGTTATATAGTTAGTATTCCGGTAGCTTATTAGCTTCCTTTTATAAAAATATATTTAGGCGGTAATAGTACTCTATTAGTACCTTTGTGGCAGGGTTAGTGTACTTCTCTAGTGCTAAGGCCTTCTTAATATTGGCTATTATAATAGCGAAGATTGTATATTTAGGTTTGTTAGTAAGTTACGCTAGTAGGGTAGCTGTCAGATAATCTGTATTCTCGGAGGCGTAGGACGTGCACGGGTCACGTGCACGGGTCACGTGCATTGTAAATATCTTCGTCTAAGCCCAGGGGCCCTAGGTTAAGCAACGATCAAGACACGATCAAGATCATCAATCAATTAACCCATTTCATCAATGAATAGCTCTATATGAGTTATCTGACAGTTATAAGCCTGGTCCGCCGACACAAGAAGCTATTCAGCTATTACTTAATTATTTAAAGAAATTCTACCTTATCGTCAGACTCTGATACCTTATTGTCATAAGACGACCCTAATCGAAATCCTACCTCAATTGTCACAAGACGAGATTCTACGAGATTCTACGAGATTCCACCTTAATCGTCAAAGGACGATCCTGATGATAAGGACGATCCTGCGATAAGGACGATCCTGACGACGAATTCTATCTCAATTCCCATCTGCCTATTAGTTAAATAACTCTACCGACGTTAAGTTCGTTGAATATAATTATCCTTAATAAGCCAGAAGACTGGGAGCAATGGATCTAGTAACTATAAGCCCTCGCGGACAAATGAATTTGGGCCTACGTTGACCCAGACAATGTAGCACCTCAACGAGGTCTACTATAAGAACCACTTTATCCAAAAGTTACAGATTTTAACGAGAATGTAACCTTATATGTATAGCTCTCGTTAAATTAACAGAAAGCGTATAAGAACAGCAGACGATACTACGACTAGGATATAAAGTACTTCCTAAAACAGGAAGAGCATCTACAATAGATACGCACCCAGATTACGACCACAGTATTAATTCAGAAGAAGCTACTGCTTAACCCTTCCTTAATAGTCACAGAATGGCTATCCTAATTAAAGGAGAACACAGAACCTACCTTATTGTTTATTAGGAAGAAGGTACAACACTAGTATACGGAAGCTCTTAAGGGGTTTAAATAATTGTTAAAATTAAACTAATGGTTAGATTAATGGGAACACGCGATATCACTAGGAAAGAAGTACAAGATCCCTTAAATATCTAATAGAATCTGGCTTTAAGATTTAGCAGAAGTTATTTAACCTTTTAGCAACGCCTACTGTATGAAGTATACTACCGAGTTAAATGACCCTTAGAAGTCAAGATCTTCTAAATACCGCAGAGTAGCAAAGGAGCTGCAAGAAGGACTTAAAATACTATTAAAGAAAGCTAATGCTACTATAAAAGGGAGTACCTTTAATGCAGACTTCGCAGAGTAAGCTATAATGGATTACTCTGATACTACTAAAGGTCTAGGGAAAGGAACCTTAGTACGTACTAGACGCTTAAAGAGAGCCGGGTCACTAGTAGACGAGGAAATATCCCACAAGAAGCTACTACCCGTGTGCTTAGCGTGCGAGAAATAAGGACATTCCCTATAAGACTATTAGTATTTATTTAAAGATAAGAGACCCGAAGAAATTATAATCGGAGATGCTCGCATTAAAAGGGTGCTAAAGAAGGTAGAAAAGAATAAGGATCTTGCTGACTAAGTTATAAAGATTAGACTTAAAGAATAAGAAGATAAGGCTTAATAATAAAAGGATAAGAGTTAGGAAGTTAAGATTAAGGGAGAAGCTAATACGATATTCCTAGAATCGTATTATATAGGTTAAATCCATCTACTAAAGCTATTGACTATTCTTGACTTAGGAACCACTCTCCACATCTTTAATAACCTCTCTCGTTTTTATAACTTTAGGAAAGCTTTAAGACTTAAATACGTTATCGCCGGCAGCTTAGAAGTGCCTATACTAGGCTACAGTGACGTTACTATCTAAGTTATAAAACTAGACAAGAGTAAGGGAATCCTACGTCTTAAGGACGTTGCCTTTTATATAGACTTTAATACGAATCTAGTATCGTTCCGTTTACTTTAAAAATGAGGGTACTACTAGGATAATAAAGGAGAGAACAATCTTCTAGTTTAAAAGGATAACTTAGTCCTATGTTAAATGGAAGAATATTATAAATAACAGACTATTAAATACGTCCGACTAGGAAGTCTATTAGCGTTTAATATAAGCTAACTGCTACGTTAACGGAAGCGTAGAGCATTATTAAGAGACGCTTATCTAGATTTAAAAGGAGATGTATGTTTATAGCATCTGCGTCTAGGTTATCTAGGACCTATAAGCCTTTATCATTTAGGTCTTAACGCCTTAGGAGTTAAGCTTCAAGGCCTAAAGACGACGGAATGTTAATAATGCAGTCTTGCTAAAATTAAACGTTAGGTCTTATAAAGGTTCTTAGAATAGAAAATCAATAAACCCTATCTTGACCTCTATATTAACTAGACTGACCTTAAGGAAGCGTATGCTGGATTCGTATAAGTTATATTCATCTATAACACCTTCTTAAGAAGAACCTTCCCGTATTTTATAACAACGCATAGTAAAGAGAAGGAAACACTACGAGTGCTTAAAGATTTCACCTAATGGATTCGTCTAAGGTATAACCTTAAGGTTAACACTATTAGATTAGATAACGAGCTAGGGAGAAAAAGAACCCTTAAATGGCTACGGACTTAAGGAATTATATTTAAGCCTTCGGCGCTATATACCTAAGCTTAGAACAGTACCGCCGAACGCTTAGGGGGTGTAATTATTAAGAAATTACGAGTAATAAGAATTGCTGCTAATTTACTATATAACCTATAGAACGAGATAGTTAACTGCGCAGTGTACCTTTAAGATCGAACGCTACTAAAAAGCAATAGTTGGAAATCGCTATATAAGAAGTTCTATACCTTCCTAGCCAATGGGTTAAGAAAGCCGCAACTAGCGCACCTAAAAGCCTACGGCTGTAGGGCGTATGTGATGACGTCGGACGCCCAGCTAAAGAAGAAAAGGCTGAGTAAGCTAGATCTATAAGCCCATATTAGCTACCTTATCGGCTATAACTCTACCAATATCTATAGGATCTGGATCCCATATAAGGGTATCGTTATCTCTATAAGGGATATTATCTTTAACGAAAAGACGTTCTTTAAAGGCAGGTAAAGGGACATCTTAAAGGACCTACACGCTGAATTAGACACGCTAATTAAGAAGATTTAACTCCCTAATAACTAGACTAAGAATAAGGTCCTTCTAGAAGACAATAAAGAAGTATTTAAACCGTTAATTTAAGAGGAAGACGATGACGTTAATAAGCTAGTTTAAACCTTTAATAAGTTAGCAGACCTTGAGCTTATAAAAGCTCTTAAAGATGCGTATTATACGCCACCTCCAACGGAAGAAGACGAAGAATCTCTATATGCCTTTCACGTTAAGTATCCAATAAAGTTAGATATATAAGATCAAGATATCGCTTAACGAGCTAGAGATGGGTTTAATACTTAGGGGGTATTTAACGACTTGGCCAAAGACTTATTTAAGGAAGCCTGCGATAATAGGTTTGAAGACTTTATCACCGAAAGGATTACCTTAGCCTATTACGGCGCCTTTTTAGTAGGAAGGAAGTTTAACCTTAATAGTCAACTTAATGATAGCAAGCTGAAATTAAGTAGAATACGTGATATTAGATTATAAAGGAAGAACTTACCTCCACCACCTTAGTTAATCCGCGATCTTAATACGTATCCTCTTTAAGATTATTTCCAAAAGGCTTAACAAGCCTATCTCTAATCTTATTATTAAATAAGGTTGTTTTAAGAAACAGATAAGAAGCATATAAAGGGACAACAGGTCCTTAGCTTAATATAGGTGTTTGTCTACAAGACGGATAAGTATAGATTTCTCCAAAAATGTAAGGCACGCTTAGTAGTCTACGGAAATCAATAGGCCCTAGGAGACCTACCTATGAGAGCTACTACATTAGCTAGTACAACCTTCCGAACCCTAATGGCGATCACCGCAAAATTTGACCTAGAGACGATATAGATAGATATAGTTAACGCGTTTGTCTATTATGATCTCGACGAGGTCGTCTATATAAAGCTACCGCTAGGGTTTAATAAAGGAAAGACAGACAAAGTACTGCGCTTAAGAAAAGCCCTGTACGGACTACAACGATCACCACTATTATAGCAGAAGAATCTTATAAGCTTATTAAACGAATTAGGTTTTAAAGAAGTACCCTAGGAGCCGTGTGTTATGCTAAAAGGTAAAATAGTCGTCTTCTTCTATATTAATAATATTGTCTTCTGCTACCAAAAGATAGATAAGAAAAAAGCTTAAGAAGCAATTAAGGAGCTAAGCAAGGAATACTAGATAAGTACCCTTAGCAAGCTAAAATAGTTCCTAGGAATCTATATACTACATAATTATAAACAGAGGCTCCTATGGCTATCCTAGGAAGCCTATATTGAGAAGATAGCTAACTAGTATAAGATAGATCTTAGAGGGCGTCTTTTAGATACTCCTATGGTAGAATCGGAACTCCTCCCTACTAATCACCGTATAATCCGTCTAACGCGTCCGTCCCCTAATACAGACCTATTAGTCCGTCCTATATCCCTACCAGCTTCTACGATACTATATTAGAGAAAACTAGGTTCAGTACTCTATATAGCCACTACAACGCGTCCGGATATTGCCTTTGCAGTATTACGGCTAGCAAGGTTCAATTAGGACCCAAGCTAAAAGCACTATTAAGCGGCAGACAAAGTCATCCAGTACCTATATAGCATAAGGAGCAGAGCAATCTACTATAGAGGAGATAAGGAAGGAATAAACGGTAGAGGGAGAGATAAAGGAATACGCAACCAAGGACGAGACAACAGAGACGGTAAAAGTAAAGCGTAATTATTTATCTATACTAGCGACGTATTATTCGCAGACAACTCCGTTAATAGAAAGAGCTTATAAGGATATATTATAAAGCTATTTGGGGGGCTAATCACCTAGAGAGCAAATAAGTAGGGTACGGTTACGACGTTAAGCATAGAAGCCAAGTTATTAGCCCTATCACAGACAGCAAAGGAAGCTATCTTCATTAGTAGGCTGTTTAAAGCAATAACGTTACAGCTAAACGAGCCCTTAATTATTAAATGCGATAACACCTAAACGCTCTAACTAATTACAGAAGACACGGCAAAGCTGATCACAAAGCTCTGACACGTTAACATCCATTAACACTAGCTACGTTAGGAATACGCAATAAGACGAGTACGATTTCAATGGATAGTGACGAAGGAGATAATTGCTAATGGTCTTACGAAGGCCCTGCCTAAGTAGAGGTTTAAGAGCTTCGTTAATATAATCAGAATAGTAGATATTAAGGAGCGGCTGAATAAGGAGAAGCAATTAGAGGACCTAAGGGAGAATATTAAAGCAAGACGGAAGGATTTAGATAAGATTATAGTTCAATTAACGCATTAACGGACACGAGAAGGTGGCTAGCTTCGTCCTTGACCAGGTCGAAGCTAAGGGGGTATGTTAGATAATCTGTATTCTCGGAGGCGTAGGACGTACACGGGTCACGTACACGGGTCACGTGCATTATAAATATCTTCGTCTAAGCCCAGGGGCCCTAGGTCAAGCAACGATTAAGACACGATCAAGATCATCAATTAATTAACCCATTTCATCAATGAATAGCTCTATATAAGTTATCTAACAGTAGCTCTAATTATACGGATATCTAGGGTGCTAAGCTCGCTTAGGTTGTCTATAGTTTTTTACTTAGGTTTAGGTTTAGTATTAGGTATAGAGTTAGTATTAGATTTAGGTTTAGGTTCTTTAAAAATCCTTTTTATATTAGAATACTAGTCCTTCTAGTATTTTCGTATATTAAGCTTAAGCTTAAGCTTAGCTTGGGGCAGTATAGTAGTTAAAATCGGTTTATAGAGTTTAGTGGAATTTTTAGATTCTTAATAGATATTGGTGGAAGTCTTATATTAGTAGAATTTAGTAGGATTCCTAGGCTAGCAGAATTAGGTGGACTTCTTAGGTATAGGGTAGATTTTAGTAAATTTTTTAGATTTTAGTTTTAGGTCTAAATAGTAAGTTATAAGGCACTTCTGCTTATAGTAGAAGGCGGTAAATAGAAGCTTAAGGTTGTTTTAATTAATAGTTACCTTATAAAGCTTTATCTAGGGTTATTTAAGGATTACCAGGTAACCTAAGGTGGTAATAAAAAGCCTAATTAGTTCTTTATGGTTTAGGTATTAAAGTCTTAGGTATACTATATAGGTAATTCAGCCTAAGACTGTGCGTTTACTATTAAATCTAAATATATTAATATGCCGGTTAAAGGGGGTTAGAGTAAAACTATTATCTTATATAAAGATCTTATTAATAAATCCTATACCACTAGCTCCTGTATTAATTAAGACTTAAGTACTAGCCTATTAACTATTCTGCTAAAGATAGCAATTATTAGTTATGCTATAGTTTTAAGAGTTAGAGTTCGTAACATCTAAAGTATTTAATAAAATCCTAAGGTAGAGCCGTTTTGGAGAGCGATTTAGCTCTAGGATCTTCCTTTTAGAGGCGATTAAGGCGGAGTTCTTATAGCATTATCCTTATAAGTAGTATTTGCTAAATACCGAACCAGAATTAGATAATAATTAGGGTTAGTAGGTAGGGTTTAATAGAAGCAATCGGTTACTTATACTAGTTGTCCTTTTATATAATTAAGATAGCAGTATACCACCTGTACTAGTTATTCAAATATTTATTTTAGGTAGAGGGATAGAGCAGTAACTTAAGATATAAGTGTCGCTTCTATATTTAAAATAAAGGCCATGTTTAATGCGTTATTTACGTTTAGTAAATCCTTTTAGGGTGTAAGAGAGGGTTCTAGTATTAATATTTATAGCGTCTAGGTCCTTACGGGTTTTAAAAGGTTAGGGGGTAAAGTATTAAGGTATATGTTTTAGGGTAAGGCGTAGTATATCGTTATATAGGCCGTTAATAACATTAGCGCAGGTAGTAAGGGTATCTAGTAGTTTAATTCCTATAAGGGAAGCCTTTAGTTTAGAGTTTAAGGATTCTACTAGGCGATTAATTAAGGCGGGTTTATTCTATTTAGTCTTTTTAGTATAGCAGTGGAACTTAGTAAAGTATAATAGGAAGCTCTTAGAGCCATATATTATCTTATTTAGATTCCTTTATACTATTATAATTTGGTTAGGGTCGCTATAAGATACTTCTAGTATAGTGACTAGTTCTTTTATAGTGTTTAGCTGAAATAGGTATATAGTTTCCGTAGCGTCTCCTGTTAGACGGCTTATAGCATAATATAGTTAACTATTAGGGGTGGGGTAGCGATTAATATTACCGTTTAGCTTGTTTTTAAGTTAGTTAAAAAAGGAGCGTAGTTCGCTCCTTTTACCTAAATAGGTAGGAGGGTTAGGGAGATATTTAGTTAGCTTCTTTACGGGGGCACTAATTGGCGAATTTAGGGTTAAGGAGCTAGTTTTAGACACGTCTTCTCTATTTAGTACTTATAGGTTAACACTAGTAGGAACGGGTGGGGGTGACGGTATAGTAGACGGTGGGTTACAGCGAATCTCTTTAATTTCTTTTTTTAGGGATCTAATTGTTTCTTAGTGTTAAGCCTCTTATTAAATAAGGGTATCTATAAAGGCCTATTATAGGCCCTTTATTTATTCGGTAAATATATTATATAAGTTAGTTATAGATATAGGGGCTTTTAGGTTATTCTACATATTAGGCGGGGCAAGGTAGTATAGGTTTAACGTAATATAGTATTATGGAGTAAGTATAAGCGACGATAATATATAGCAAAGTAGATATTATTAAGCTATATATATAAACTATATAATAAGAATAAGACGTTACGTAAGGAAAGAAGGTAGGAAAACGGGAGGAAAGGGTATATATTGTTGACTTAGTTACTTAATTAATACATACATGGGGCAGAATAGGGTTTAGGTTATAGTCCTAGCAGAACTTAGTAAAATTTAGTAAAACTTGGCAGAATATGGTAAAATGCCGTAGATTGCCGTTAGATTGCCATTAGATTGCCATTAGATTGCTATTTCGCGGTTAGTCTCTAATTGCTAAGTCGGTAGAAATAGGCAGATATGCGCAAGGTATTATAGGGGTGTCCCGTGATATAAGGGAAGCATTAGAAGACACCCTCTAGACAATTAGTCTACTAAAACCTCTCTATAAGGAGAAATCTAAGAAGAAATCTATTTTATATAGACTTACCTTAAATATAGATTAAACGACTACACCTAAATTAAATAATTCGGTAGAACCTCTTATAAAGGATACTAAGCAGTTACCAACTCCTAGTAGAATAATATCTCTAGATCTATTAGAAATAAACACTATACTAGGAGGACTTTAAGACGATATCTTAGATACAATTAAAGTAATTCCTACTTAGCTAAGTAGTTTACTAGAACCGTTAAATATAGCTTTAAGAGCTAACAAAGTCTTGGCCAAACCTTCTGCCGACCTTATCCTATTAAAAGGATCTAAACGAATCCAACGTTAAGCGTATACGATAGCACTAGCTAATCTATCTACCCTATTAGTTTACTACGCTGGATTTGCTATAGGACTAGTAAAGGATATTAGCCGAACTAGATCCTTATCCTTATCTCTATATCGGGGTTATCTTCCTCCTAAACTAAAGAACCTTAAAGAACTAAAAAAGCATCCTTTAACTACTAGCTTTTAAAAGGCTATGGAAAAAGAATACAACGACCTAAAACGCTAAGGGACATTTAAGACTGTACCAAAGGCAGAAGTATATAACGAGTAGATCCTTCTACTAAAATAGGTCTTTAAATATAAGCTTAATAGCGACGGCTACCTATAAAAGCTTAAAGCTTAACTATATATCTGCGGAGACCTGCAGATTACTAAAGAAGAGACCTATATAGCAACCCTAGCTGCTCGAATATTCTGTGCCCTTATAGCTATAGCAGCCGCATTTAATTTGGAAATTTAATAGTATAACGCTGTAAACGCATTTACAAATGCTAAGCTTAGTAAACTAGTATACTGCTACTGCCTAGAAGGATTTAATTAAAATGGATATATTCTAGAGCTACTTGTGGCGTTATATAGACTAAAAATATCACCGCTACTGTGGTATAAAGAGCTTACTAGTACCCTAGCTAAATTTGGATTAAAACCTATTCTAGGTACCAACTGCCTATTTACCGATAGACAACTTATTATCTTCTTCTACGTAGACAATATTGCCGTTTTATTTGCTAAAGAGGACCTTCTAAAACTAGAAGAATTTAAAGCTAAACTACTACACTAATACGAGATCCGTGTATTAGGAGACCTATAGTGGTTTCTAAGTATTTAAATCGAACGTAAGTAGGAAGCTCTGGCTCTGCCAAGATTCCTATATTAAAAAGATAGCCAATCGATTTAATACTTAACTAGGAAGATTTCCTAAGTTATTACTTTCTGCTAAAGAACTAATTCCGTCTGACTAGTAGACGAACCCTTAAAGGACACTAGCCTACTAGTAACGGGTTAGTTCTCTTATATACCTCGCCGTATTTAGAAGACCTAATATTGCTAAGACGTATTCTAAACTAGCTAAATTCCTTACTAGTCTAAATTAAAAACACCTTAACGCGGCAAACTAAGCTATTGCCTATTGCCTTAGAACAAAATTAATAGCTATGAAATACTCCGGCGAAGTATTCGGAGCCTATATCTACTTTAGAAACCCTAAAGGAGAAGACGTTACCTTTTACGAAGTATCTAACGTAGTATTTGCAGACCATAAAGAGACTAGATGGAGCTCTTAAGGATATCTATTTATCCTATTCGGAGGTCTAATTAATTGGAAGGCGACTCTACAGCGATTAGTAACTTGTTTAACTACTAAAGCAGAGCTTCTCTCCCTGTCTACTACTACTATTAAAATTATCTAGTGGCAACGATTCTTTAAGGCAATTAGCTTTAATTTAGAACGCGAATTTACCCTACTATGCGACAATATGTAGACTGTACGCCTATTTAGACAGGATACACTAAAACTCGACACTAAGCTTTGATATATTAACGTTCAGGTCCTCGAAATCGGACTCTGCACCTGTACGTGGTGAGGCCTACGAACCTACTGGTCTTCGGACTCAGTAGAGCCAACGCAGAGACGTCGCACAGCTGCGGATAGGACCTGGTGGTGGTTGTGAGCGTTCTGGGCGGTGGTGAAAAATTTTCAGATGGTAAGATCTCGAAAACCACTACTGTTGGCCCTCTATAATTCAGCTACACTGTTCTCCTATTCTAACCCTGTGTAATCCTCGCGGATACATACAGAATTCAACGTCCCCCGACCCCCAATTGAAAGCATCGACGACCTTACATTAACGAACAAACGCGGACGAACGAACGAACGAACGAGCAAATATACGGCCCCTCCTAACCCCTAGGGCGATCGCCCGTGGAGCATACGGTTACTCGCCATTAACTATCGAATACTAAGAAAAACCTGGCAGCCTAGACGACACCGTACGGTTTTCCTGTCTCCTCTTAAGGAGTGGTAACCCTTGGCGAGGGCCTAGTGACTGGGGCCTAGGCACAAAAGATACCCAGGCATGCACGTCCCGCTCGCCTTATGGTATAGTATAGTAGTAGTTTATGGATAAATCCCCCTTACGCCTTCGATAGGCCCTAGGGGGGGGGAGGCATGGCGTATATAGCAATGGTTAGTAAGAGATAGCACATAGGAGACGGTCAATAATATGGGAAACGACAATAATAATACACGGCGATTAATTGGCAAGGCCTGGCTGGGACGTAGTGAACCCCAGCTTAGGATAAGCTGGAGAGGGAAGCAGTGGTACCCAAGGAGTTCAAAACATCCAAGGAGACAGGAC
>Ga0307515_10009666_pt1 | contig 18603 bp, 9 predicted proteins | sample 17_EM_MG_FD_194513 | JGI IMG/M metagenome (GOLD analysis project Ga0307515, IMG submission 194513) | Populus trichocarpa ectomycorrhiza microbial communities from riparian zone in the Pacific Northwest, United States - 17_EM | ecosystem: Host-associated > Plants > Roots > Unclassified | place...
GCGCAGGCGATGGAACGTCCGTCGGATGAATAGGCGAGCGGACCCGTGAGATCAGGGATTGTTTCAGGGGGCTGGAGGATGGTGATCAATTCCAGGGTGAGTTGGTTCCGGATCTCCACAGATCGTCTCGTCTGGGCGGCAACAAATCGACCGCACGGTGACCAAATGCAGGGTCCGTTGTAATCGTCCTTGCGAGAAACGGCTATATTCCGGGCCCATGATTCCGGGGTTCCAATGATCACTTTTGGTAAGCGAGTGATGCGGCGGTGGTAATACAGCTTTCGAATAATTGACGACGTGGGGGATAGTTCCAGCGCGGAGTGATAGATATGGGTAGCAGAGACTTTGATGACTTCGAAAAATTTGATCACAAACTGGAAATAGTCTTTGGCCATATCGAGAAGCTGCTCGCTTTTGGCAACCTGATCCATAGTACGTTATCATAGGGTGATGCTATAGAGAAGGACGAAGACGAACCTCCTCTAACCAGGTCACCAGCCTTTCGAGTCCAACAACAGCTCCCCTTACGGCCCCGATGGCACTAACCGCTTCCAACCATGCCAGAAATTTCTGCTCCAGGAAAATGCGTAGATAAGAGACAACATTGCTGACATCTCCTTCAGTCTTGGTGAGGTGGTTGTACCAGGACAGACAGGCATATCGAAGGGCGATGCTGATCCGGTCATCAACTCTCGTCTCGAGATCCTCGACCTCCGAGTTCAGGGTGTAATCAGGGAGCGATAGGAGGTTCTGTTCCAACCCGTCGTTCACCGTTCTCAGGCAGCCCATGGCCAGTTCAAGGTGCATTTCGTTGGGTGAGATGTAGAATCTCGCGTCGGTGCAGCGGGATGGATTTGTGATGAAGTCGGGGAATGACTTGTGGAAGGGTTTCACGGGCTGGGTGAAATAGTCGCCAAGGACGGGTAGCGATTGAACCCACGTGAGGAACAGCACGACCTCCCTAGGATCCAGACTGACCAGTTTGGCAATCCCGGATGGCGGAAGGGGGTTGATGAGAAGGACGACAGCACCGATAACAGACCTGACCCTGGAATACACCTTGGGGTCTCCCTCGCTAAATGCTGTTTGGAGGATCGATGTGTATAGGGAGTCAAGAGTCCTGTTGGAGTTGATCCGTGCCTTCCCTTCGGGATCTGAACATCCTGGAAGTCGGACAATGACATCCAATCGGTGCTCGGGAAGATGAATATCGCTATTCAGAAACTTGACAACTGCGGCAGCATAGACAAACAGTCCAGCTGCTCTCCAGCACAGCAAGTCGATCTGTTCGTCACCAGGCCACCTCCCCAGTCGACGCTGTTGCGCGAGTTCTGAAAGTTCGTGTTTCAAGAACAGCCGGATGTCACTGTTGATCAGAGGTAGGTCGACATCGTGTAAAACGAAGACTGAGGCCAAGTTCACGAGTATCGGGAGACGAAATCCGGTCTTGATCCGTGGCTCGGGTCTCCCGGTGATGAAAAACTTCACCTTCGGGATCCGTCCGACGAGCCGAGCCAACACGGGGAGAATCGCCGACGACGGTTCCTCATCCCTGCACTCGTCGAGAGCATCGATCACAACCACCGTTGAAATCTCCGCCAACTCGAGTGGCTCGATTATCAACTTCTCCATCTGCCTGTACAACGACTCGTGTGTAACATCCGGATCCGATTTGAGGAGGGGGACGAAAACGGATCGAAATTTTGGGAACTTGTGTGCCAGCTGGAAGGCGAGGGTGGGGAAGATGGAGTGCAGGTCGCTGCGATCCTCGAAGTCTCGCGAACAGAAGAAGGACGCTCCGAGTTGCCCATCGGCAAAGATCTGCTCGCTGACTGTCTGGGCGATCGTCGATTTGCCGGTCCCGGCGAGCCCGTTCAGCCAGAAGACGGGAGATTGCTTGAAGTCCTTGGCCCATCCTTCAATTTCGTTCAGCACAGTGTCTCGTGTTCCTTTGAGACAACTGCGGCGGCTGCCATGACGATACTCCGCTCCTCGTGCGCGGTGACAGTTGTTCAGCACCACCAGGTCCACTGCGCGGCGTATAGGTAAGCAGGGTTCAAGGAGAAGGACTGAAGGACCGAACCGGTATCCTAGGAGCCACAATCAGCGTCAGGTACGCTCTTTACAGATGGATTATACGACTCACAATCAGCTTGCAGTTCTGGCCGTATATCGCCCGTTGCTGTGTCGTCTGTCAAAATGTCCAGATTTAGCTGCACCAGTCCCATACAGTTTGTCGCTACAAACCTGATAGTCAAGGAGCGCATCACGAATGTCATCTGCAATTTTGGACACGGCCTGAACATCGTCCTGGGATTCCTTGTAGTCCTCGATGCTGATGCGATTGTACAGCACGTTTCCAGTATCCCTGATCATCCTTAGAATGCTAATAAAGAGTAAGCACGGTGATAAGTTATAATTCACCCCGAACACCCACTTGAACAGCTTCGCCCATTGTTTGTGACTGTCTTCATCCCAAAATCCGTCGCCATCGTCATCCTGCAGACACAGTCGATCCAACCGCGCAACAGCGGAGGCTAGCTTGTTCTTCAACGGCGTGGGTTTCTGTCCAAACATTAGTGAATATCACAACAAGCTCACTGATCCGCACCACCTCGTGGAGCCTCAAGATGATGTTGAAAGAAGACTTGGTGGCAGGACCGATCGTCAATGTAAAAGCTGGGGGCAGAGTAGAAAACTCTCACAGTAAGGTCTACAATTTGGTTATGGATCGCTTGCTGTTGTGAAACCTGTCCTGCGGTGTAAATCAGATTCAACGCAACAAATCAGTCCTCGCTCACTTGATAGTGGGTGACGGCGTCCCGGAGTCTTTCAACGAGTTTCACCACCTCTCCAGAATCCCTCCCCTTATCTATGAACCGAGCTGCCTTGCCTTTTTCCACCAATTCATTGGATCGCTTCTCGACCTCTTCCAACGCGCTGCAGGGCCGTCGATAAGTGTGGCGGGGCGAGCAATCAACGAGCGTACCTGGTCAATTCATCACGCCGTCCCGCCTCCCCAGGATCCCCGCCGGTACTTGTCGTGGTGACTCTTTGTTTGAACCTGTCCAATTGGAGTTTGAGGTATCCTGTCTTCTCCTTGAGGTCCTCGGATTGCTGTGAGCATCCGTGTCAGCTGTATGCGACGGCTACAAGTTCGACCAATACCTCGTAATGCTTGATGAGCGCGCTCACTCCACCGAGGGCGGATTTTAGGGGAGGGAACCAATCGGAGGGATCTTTCGCAACATCAAGCGGGATCTTTGCGAGATCAACAACTCTCTGCCTCTTTGCTGCGTGATTCAATTAGTCAAAGAGTTTACTCGGCGGAAGGCGTTGAATCGGCTCACGTGGACTCGGATCAGTGTCACTTCCAGAGACCCGGGGGTTTGTTAAACGTCGTTTTTTAAACATGGTTTTGTCTGGAATAGTTTGTGGATGCGAGTGCTTGGGTAGTCAAGAGAGAGATGGGCGGATGTCATCCATAATGCGAAGGCCACGAGGTCAGACACAGCCACGAGACCTCGGCGTGCGGATACTGGGGACGGTAACGTAGTGGCTGAGCGCTAAGATACCACCTGGCCTTCAGCATGCCATGCCTATATATCACCGCCTCCCTCCACCTCCATAATACCGTGACGTTCTGTAGAGAGAACGAATTTGACATCGGAAGTTGGGGCTGCTATCCATAGAGGCATTCCCCAATTTCTTGATCCTCCCTTGGCGGCTAGAGTCCAGCCTCGAGTTCAGAGGCTGGGAGGACGCAGTGTAGAAGGGGAGGGGGAACGCGAAGTGAACCAAGCAACGTGATTGACACCCGCCTCTCGGCAACGGGGAGCCTGCGGGCCGCAGTCTCGTCCGACGTGTCAACTTTACTGATTGGCCGTGCACCCAGTATGCTGGCAGGCTAGAGAAGCGCCGATTTCGTCGGCACAAAACTTGTAGGTGACTGCCCCTACATACGAATACCCACAGAATCCACGCCCCACCCAGAGTACAAGCACGGCCTGGGACAGAATGTATTACACTTGTAAATGACTATTGGATTTTGTACGTGATTCGGGGAAAACGGTACAGAGGCCAGAAAATTGAATCGAGGACGTTGTGACGGATTTGGTCTCTTCATCTGCCAGGCGGCATCCACAGTACCAGGACCCCCACTGTACGTGTCATAGGCAAGTTGCGCTTGCAAAACGCTCACGTTGTCCGGGGGAATCGGTCGCTTGACAGTACCTCTCGCAGTATTGCTCAAGTACTAAACAGATAAATATAGTGACACTATCGACGTACGATACAACTACGATACAAACAGAGTGGTTTAACCCAGGGGAGATATAACCAAATGAGACCATGACACTGAGAGGGCACGAGAGGTCGACGTTCAACGTTGTCAACATTCACCATGGGCTGCAGAGAGTCGAAGATGGAGGGACTCCAACTAGAACTTGATGAGAATGGGTCCGCGCCTTGAATAGCTGAGCTGTGTCGTAACATCGTAGCGCCAATCCCTGGGATCCCAGCCCCTCCTCCACTCGACCGGCACCCACAATCGGTGTCTCCCTTCGGCATCCTTTGTCCACCCCTCTTGCACTGTGGCTAGTGAAGTTTTCCACCTGTCTTCGAGGGGAACATTGCACTGAGACAAATTGTGGAAGCGGAGATGGTTCCGACCAAAATCCGAACGCCAGTTGTCGCGAAAACCCCAAGGTTCTCGAGTAGGATGAAGAACATCCCCAGTACCTGTATGGTAAACGTGCAGCGCATTTCCATCTATCCTAATGGCCCCAACTTGACCTTCGACCTTGGGGTCCCACAAGAAGTCGAACGGTACGGTCCAAATGCTATCTCCACGACCAACCCTTCTGTCACCAATAACACCATCCACCAGCCCCTCCTCTGTGAGCAACCAAGCTACGACTCGTCCCGAACCCGCCACCAAGAGAACGTTGCCAGTAAGGATTAATCCCTCTATCGCCACATCCGCGTCGATGTACTGGGGAGGAGTTTGTGCGAGGATGTCGGTGGTTGTGACGGTGCTTTCCATCTCATGGGCAGTTGCGACGCGAGTGCCAGAGCGAGAGAGTCCCACATACTGCCGATGATAGGTCTCGGGAGTGGTGGGAAGTTCATGTAAATGCACCACCTCGAGAATGTCCTTAGAATGGCCCAGGATCGATGACAGAGTTGGCGAGAATTGAAGAGGAGGATTGAGCAAGTCCTGAAACTCGGGTTTCCCACACAGGGTGTAATGACCGGAATCATACTTCCAGACAGATACAACGCCCCCCTGGGAAGCTGCGAAGAGACTCCCATCTGAAGAGAAACCTTGAGAAAAGAAGTTGCCCTCTGTATGTAGCAAATCCTCTGAGCTCCGAACGTCGGAGATAGAAAGTGTATTGAAACCCAGAATGGAAATATGATGAGCGGTTGGGGAGAAGGACATGCCGTCCTCGGCGCAGGGTAAGTGAGAGGAAAACGATTGGATCTTGGTCAGAGTGGATCCGACCTCGAAGATGTTGATGGTATCGATGCGGTATTCGTCCCCCGCCGTCGTCATAACTCGGAAAGATTCGTCGGCCGTCCAGAGGTGTGGGTTGCGTCCCGACCGGAGTGTGCCAGGGGACGATACCGTGCCCGAGGAAACGCCGTATGTATGCACAGTGAAGGACCCCTGGTCCTTGGAGTTGATGGTACAGATTGTCCCTCCGTTCAACGACCACACCAGTGAGATATTGTTGGCGCTACACCCAATTTCTTTGGCCACTCCACCCGTCTGGATATCCCAGATTATGATGGCAGTATCAGAGGCGCAGGCGATGGAACGTCCGTCGGATGAATAGGCGAGCGGACCCGTGAGATCAGGGATTGTTTCAGGGGGCTGGAGGATGGTGATCAATTCCAGGGTGAGTTGGTTCCGGATCTCCACAGATCGTCTCGTCTGGGCGGCAACAAATCGACCGCACGGTGACCAAATGCAGGGTCCGTTGTAATCGTCCTTGCGAGAAACGGCTATATTCCGGGCCCATGATTCCGGGGTTCCAATGATCACTTTTGGTAAGCGAGTGATGCGGCGGTGGTAATACAGCTTTCGAATAATTGACGACGTGGGGGATAGTTCCAGCGCGGAGTGGTAGATATGGGTAGCAGAGACTTTGATGACCTCGAAAAATTTGATCACAAACCGGAAATAGTCTTTGGCCGTATCGAGAAGCTGCTCGCTTTTGGCAACCTGATCCATAGTACGTTATCATAGGGTGATGTTATAGAGAAGGACAAAAACGAACCTCCTCTAACCAGAGCACCAGCCTTTCGAGTCCAACAACAGCTCCCCCTACGGCCCCAATGGCACTAACCACCTCCAACCAGGCCAGAAATTTATCCTCCAGGAAAATGCGTAGATAGGAGACAACATCGCTGACATCTCCATCCGTCTCAGTGAGGTGGCTGTGCCAGGACAGACAGGCATATCGAAGGGCGATGCTGATGCGATCATCGACTCTCGTCTCGAGATCCTCGACCTCCGAGTTCAGGATGTAATCAGGGAGCGATAGGAGGTTCTGTTCCAACCCGTCGTTCATCGTTCTCAGGCAGCCCATGACCAGTTCAAGATGCATTTCGTTGGGTGAGATGTAGAATCTCGCGTCGGTGCAGCGGGATGGATTTGTGATGAAGTCGGGGAATGACTTGTGGAAGGATTTTATAGGTTGGTCAGAATCCTCGCAAAGGGCTAGCAGCGATTGAACCAACGTGAGGAACAGTACGACCTCCCTAGGGTCCAACCCGACCAGTTTGGCGATCGCAGACGATGGAAGGGGGTTGACGAGAAGGACGATGGCCCCGATGATAGACCTGACCCTGGAATACACCTCAGAGTCTCCCTCGTGGAACGCGGTCCGGAGGATCGATGTGTATAGAGAATCAAGAGTCGTCTTCCCTTCAGGGGCTGTACATCCTGGAAGCTGTACAATGGCATTCAACCGGTGTTCGGGGAGATGGATATTGCTATCCAGAAACTTGACAGTTGCAACGGCGTAGACGAACAGTCCGGCTGCTCTCCTGCACAGTAAGTCAATCTGCTTGTCACTCGGCCACCTCTCTAACCGACGCCGTGCCGCAAGTTCTGAAAGTTCGTGTTTCAGAAAGAGTTTGATGTCGCTGTTGATCAGAAGGGGGTTGACGTCATGTAAGACGAAGATTGAGGTCGAGTTGACGAGCATGGGGAGGCGAAACCCAGTCTTGATCCGCGGCTCTGGTCTGCCAGTGATGAAAAATTTCACCTTCGGGATCCGCTTGACGAGCCGGGCCAAAACGGAGAGGATCGCAGACGACGGTTCCTCGTCCTTGCACTCGTCGAGAGCATCGATCACAATGATTGTTGAAACATCCGCCGATCTCAATGGCTCGACTATTAGCCTCTCCATCTGCCTGTAGAGTGACTCGTGTGCAACATCCGGGTTCGATAGGAGGAGGGAGATGAGGGCGGATCGGAATTTATGGAACTTGTGTGCCAGCTGGAAGGCGAGGGTGGGGAAGATGAAGTGCAGGTCGCTGCGGTCCTCAAAATCGCGGGAACAGAAGAAGGACGCTCCGAGTTGACCGTCAGCGAAGATCCACTCGCTGACTGTCTGGGCGATCGTCGACTTGCCGGTCCCGGCGAGCCCGTTCAGCCAGAAGATAGGAGAATGATTAAACTCTTTGACCCATGACTCGATCTCGTTCAGCACAGTCTCTCGTGTCCCCTTGAGACAGCCGCGTCTACCACCATGACTGTACTCTGCTCCTCGTGCGCGGCGACAGGTGTTCAGCACCAATAGGACCGCTGTGTGATGCGCAAGTAAGTAGAGTTTGAAGGGAAGCATCGAAGCACCGAACCGGTATCCTGAAAGCCACGATTAACGTTGGATATACCCTTAATGGATAAATTATTCGACTCACAATCAGCTTGCAGTTCTGGTCGTATATCGCCCGCTGCTGCCCCATCTATCAAAGTTTCCCGATTTAGTTGCACCCCCGCCACACACAGTCTGTCGTTACAAACCTGATAGTCAAGGAGCGCATCACGGATGTCATCTACAATTTCGGACACAGCCTGAATATCGCCTTGAGATTCCTCGTAGCCCTCGGTGTTGATGCGATGGCATAGCACGTTCCCAGTATCCCTTATCAGCTTTAGTGTGCTGGCAGAAAGTAAGCGCGACAATAGATTATGGTTGACTCCTAAAACCCACTCGAACAGCTTCGCCCGTTGTCCATCCCCGTCCACACCCAAAAGTCCGTCGTCGTCGTCCTGCGAGTACAGCCGATCGAGCCGCGCCATAGTGGAATCTAGCTTGTTCTTCAACGACGTGGATTTCTATCAAAGGATCAGTAGATATCGCGATAGGCTCAGTGATCCGCGTCACCTCGTGAAGGCTCAAGAGGGCGTTGAAAGAAGACTTGATGGAAGGACCGATCATCAGTGTAAAGGATAAAAGACAAGCGAGAAAATCCTCACAGTGAGGCCTGTGATTTGGTCATAGACCGCTTGCTGTTGTGAAATCTGTCCTGTGGTGTAAGCCGCATTAGACGCGACAAACCAGTCCTCGCTCACTTGATAGCGGGTGACGGCGTCCCGGAGTCTTTCAACGAGTTTCACCACCTCTCCAGAATCCCTCTCCTTATCTACGAACCGAGCTATCTTGCCTTTTTCCACCAATTCATGGGATCGCTTCTCGATCTCTTCCAATGCGCTGCAGGGCTGTCGATAAGTGTGGCGGGGCGAGCAATCAACGAGCGTACCTGGTCAATTCACCGCGCCGTCCTGCCTCCCCAGGATCCCCGTCGGTACTTGTCGTGGTGACGCTTTGTTTGAACCTGTCCAACTGGAGTCTGAGGTCTCCTGTCTTCTCCTTGAGGTCCTCGGATTGCTGTGAGCATCCGTGTCAGCTGTGTGCGACGGCTACAAGCTCGACCAATACCTCGTAATGCTTGATGAGCACGCTCACTCCACCGAGGGCGGACTTGAGGGGAGGGAACCAATCGGAGGACTCTTTCGCAACATCGAGCAGGATCTTTGCGAGATCAGCAACTCTCTGCCTCTTTGCTGCGTGATTCGAACGGTCAAAGATTTTACTCGGTGGAAGGCGTTGAATCGGCTCACATGGATTCGAATCAGTGTCACTTCCAGAGGCCCGGGGGTTTGTCAAACGTCGTTTTTTAAACATGGTTTCGTTAAGAATAGTTTGTGGATGCGAGTGCTTGGATAGTTGAGAGAGAGATGGGCAGATGTCGTCCGCAATGCGAAGACCACAAGGTCAGACACAGCCACGAGATGCTGGCACGGATACTGGGGACGGTAACGTAATGGCTGAGCGCCGAGATACCACCTGTCCCACCTTCAGCACGCCATGCCTATATATCACCGCCTCCCTCCACCTCCATAATACCGTGACGTCCCGTAGAGAGAACGAATTTGACATCGGAAGTTGGGACTGCTATCCATAGAGGCTTTCCCCAATTTCTCCATCCTCCCCTGGCTGGAGTCTGGCCTGGAGTTCAGAGGCTGGGAGGACGCAGTGTAGAAGGGGAGGAGGGCATAGGGGAACGCGAGGTGAACCAAGCGTGATTGACACCCGTCTTTCGACAACGGGGAGCCGGCGCGCCGCAGTCTCATCCGACGTGTCAACTTCGCCGATTGGCCGTGCACCCAGTGCGCTGGCAGGCTAGAGAAGCGCCGACTTTTTCTGCGCGAACCTTGCTAGCGGTATTTGTTTATAGATGACCGCCTCTTCATACATCTGTACAGATCATGTCTTTGAATCGGAACTCAATTTCGCCACCAGTCTTTTGTCCTCTAGTCCAGGTCATCCAACCTCGTCCCCAACACCAACTCCGGGTCATGTACTTCCAAAAGAACATCATCAAACTCGAGCATCAACTCGAGCATCTTCCACCTAGAGCTCCTCGACACATCAGGTCGAACAACAAGAGTCCGTCAGTGGGGGGAGACGTGATGTCGACAATGACGCATGAAATCGTTTGGCCTTGAGAGCGATAGTCGGTGAAGCAGCAAGCGATGGTGGTCGGGTGCTGAAAGCATTTGACTGGGAAAATTGAGTTACGCCATTGTTGAGAGTACTTGTCGCGAGGCGTGCACCGTGTACAGTTTAGTTTGAGCAACACATACTGCGAGAGGTGGTTCAGTTAAATAAACAATGGGGGCATCCACCGGTGGAGAACAAGTCGACGACAGTGCCTCGTGTGTGATATCCAGGTCGGTCGCAATATCGCTCGTCACCGTGACCTCCATGAGTCCTGATCGCGAGCTCGATCGTCTCCGGTAGGTCCTGAACACACTGTCGTTTGTCACACATATATTCACACCACGGTCATACCGCCCAGTCCTGCCGACACTGAGGCGCTGGCTAAGAAAGCGCGACTGGTCAGCCAGAACTCCTAGCGCTGTCCCCCTGCGTTCCGTCTCAGCCCCCCTCCCGAACTTGAACAGCCCGCGACCTGGCAACGTTTATTTCGAACACGCTCACGGGGACGGAATACAGTCCAGCGGATGTTTCTGATCACGAGTCGGTTCAACTCTCCCTGGATCTTCCCCGGACCAAATACCGGCAACCACAGCAGCCCCGTCGTTGGAATGTGGCACTCTCCTGCCCGGCCTGAATCAATCAATCACCCCGGAAATTTGGCCCAGAATTTCGAACGATGACATCACCGGACGTCGATGGTCGAAGTTGAGTGTTGGTGAACGAAAACCTTCAGGCAACCCCACCATCGCCCCTCTTCTCTTCTACCTTCACCTCAACTCGCTCAGCACCACACCATGTCCGCACCGCCTCCTCCCCAGTCGATTCTCGGTTTCAGCATCTACGTAGCGGCGTTGTAGTTCGCTGTGGCCTCTCTACTAGTAGCAACAATCTTCGCCGTTTTCGTGTTCGCTCATTACAACACATACGGTCGCCTTTTGGATGAGCACAACCAGGCTATCTGGTTGTCCAAGAACATTCTTCCTATCATAGAAGAATATGATGCTGTCCAGGGCGCTCAAGAGAGTGCATCGACCGAGTTCTCCAAGTCAATTTTCCGGTAGGTTTCATTTCACTTCTCAAACTCCCTGATGCTCACCGTGGTGGAGTTTTGTTTTGAGCGCATCCGTCGCCCGGTTGGCGCTCCTTCGCGTGTTTCCCGGCTGGCGAACGGCTGAGGTTCGCGCGGCGGTGTCTGAGGCTGACAAGAACCTGAAAGATTTGCGTCGCCGTACCCTTGTCAGTGTTTCTGCTTAACTTGATGGATGGGTCTAATGCAAAGTAGGTGATATGTCAGAGTCACCCCGCACTTGCACGCGAGCCGCAGCATGCCGCAGACGAGGGTCAAGACCACACGGTTCCCACCCATGGCAGATTCTCAGCGGGACGTGTGTTCGGAGAGGCGCTTTGTTGAAGGCGAAGCAGCTCCAATACTAAGTTACAAAATTCGAAACAGTCTTTTCTTCACCACCGTGTTCCAATACTGTCCACCAGTTTCTGTTCTTTTGGCAATGTACTGCGACTACAATTTTTTGTAAACCGATGGGTCATTAAAATTTTCGAAACACGCTCGAACTCCGCGAATGGGACCGAAACCCATAATGCCCATCCGCTGTGAACTGGTCCCGAGGTTGGAAACACGCTCCCGTAGGCCATGTCTGATTCAATGTCGGGTCTATTCGTCTCGTTACGTCCACGAATACACAATTTATGGCCCGGGACAGTTTCACGGATGGGTTCTCCCTTTGGGATTTTGATCTGTCACGGAGCGAATTCGAATCGCTGCAGACAACCAAGGTCACGGCGCGGTCCGCCGACACCAGTGCGCTTGGCTGGTTCATCGGACACTAGTCTCCACAAGCATGTGTTCTCGGTCATCGCATCTCCTATATTTTCCGGAGTCATCGCCATTTATCGGGACTGGGATTTTCGTAGTGTATAGAATACTGCACGCGCGCCCCGCCTGCCGCTCTGTCGGATGTCACACGCCGACAGAGACTCGGAGGAATCCTCACGCCATAACCTCCAAGTCTGCAAACACTTTCCCGGGCCATCTATCTCCGACAAGTTCTCCAGCAGTCCATCAAACGATCTCAACGTTTCCTTCGGGTCGCCCCTCTTCTGGGACATCGAGTGTACCTTGCTGTTCGCCTGGGGGTCGTCGCCGTCTGCTATGGACTCTCTGTCCTTGTGGAAACCGTCCAATACACGGGAATCTGTTGGGTTTGCATGTCGGGAAGTCGCGCTCACAATGACCAGAGGCTTCGTACTCACCAGCACAGTAACCCTACCCAATGATTCTCGCATGCAACGCGTACGTGTCAGTCTACGCCTTTGCCGTGCTCGGATCGTAAGCCCGGAAGTATTACCTCTTTGTGGGATCTGGAACGCCCAATCCCAGTATATTTGATGACGGCGCCGATCTTTGTGAGGACTCGGGTGGGATGTTCGATGCCGTGCCGATATAATGGAAGAACGCGACCCTTAAACCCACAGGTGAGTAAGTCGTGCACCATAAAATACTTGCGCAATCGTTGTTCGTGGCCGAGTCCAAATGACAAGATCAAGGCCGTTGGTTGTGCCCGTAGGGTTTTTCAACAACCCAGCGGATTCAGTATGTCCATATCACTTGTTGGAAGCGGACCTTTTGAGATGAGAGAAAACTCCTTTTATTCCAGCTGCGGCTCGAGCCGCCATCGACGTCCCCTGATGCAGGCCGGAAGAGTCGGGTGGAATACACACCACTCAGCCAACCACTGCTCATTTCGTCGGAGTGGGCTACCAGGACCTCCGCTACGCGTGTTAAAAGCGGTGTTTGCGAAACCGTTGTTCGGATGGATCGGTCACTCGACATAATTTCTCGTGGTATTCAACTCAAGTACTAAACAAATAAACACGACGACACTGTCATACGATACAATCCCGAGGCAAACAGAGTGATTTGACCTGAAAGAAACACAACCGAGAGAGGCTACGGTGGAGGACACAAGAGGTCAGCTACGAACTGCGCGCGTTTCGTGGTCCTGAATCGGGGGAGATGAAGGGACTCCAACTAGAACTTGATGAGAACAGGTCTGCCTCCTAGAAGGCTGAACTGCGTTGTAATATCGTGGCGCCAATCATCGAGATTCCAGTCCGTCCTCCGCTCGACAGGCACCCACGGGCGGTGTTTCCCTTCCGGATCCTTAACCCACCCCTCTCGCAACGTGGCGCATGAGGTTTTCCACCTGTGTTCGAGAGGATCATTGCACTGAGACGAGTTGTGGAAGCGGAGATAACTCCGACCTGGGTGTAAATGGTCAAGGTGATCCCAAACGGTGCGAAAATCCTGATATGCTTGAGTAGGATGGAGAACCTCACCAGTGTCAGTGTGGTAGACGTGCAGCGCATTTCCATCTAGTATGATGACTACAGCTTGACTTTCAACCCGAGCATACTCCGATTCAGGTCGGTCTCGCGAGATAATCGACAAGAGTTGGTGAGAGTGCATGGTGAACCAAACGTGTCATTACGCGATCGGCATCATCCGTCTTTCTCTCGTCGGATACATCCGTGGCATACCTACGAAGCGTTTGCTTTTAAGGCGGCTTGTTGGTTAGTATTTTTTGAATAATATTGTCTATGCACTAACCATTGGAACGGTGCGGTATGGATTCCTGCCTCGCAGATTGCGTTCTTGGGGGCGCAGTGCGTGACCGAGTTTGCTGCGCCGATTCGGGGCCTAGGACATCGCCCAAGCTTGGAAACTCCTGCCAGATTTCAAGATTCCTCTATTTTAGACGTTCTGGATTATTTCGGGGCGGGGTTTCGCATCTCCCTTGTGGCCTCCTACGTTTCCCTTCGCCAGTGAACTGACAGTACTGCTGCTCCTCAAACCATCTCCCCGTAGGTGGTAGGTAGTGCAAACGAGTGAGATCTACTTCTTCTGACTCATGATCTGCCTCTAATGCTCCCCGTCAAGTGAGTTTCCCCATCCCGCCCTGCTGGTTGCCATCCGACCGCCGTTGCACTGCGTCGTGGGTTCGTGTTATTCTGTGGCACTTCCCGCTCAACCCGCGCTTTTCTGGAAAAACACGTCGTTACCGACATCAATGCTAGGGGTGTACTATAGTGATGGGAGCCTTCAAAAAATCACGGTTTTGTACCATCTGCGTCATATGCCGGACCTGATCCTGACGACGTCCACTCCACTCTTCACTCCTGTCCTTTTCTCAGCAAAGATCTTGAGCTGTCCTACCCCTGCCATTTCCTGGGAATTTTGAAGTCGAACTCAATAATCTTCGAGACGAGTTTTGAGACGGACTGGTTCGCAGATGCAGACCATTTGTTTGTTACACGTTTACTCCCTCACCCTCGACTACCGGGGGATCGTCGTGACAAGGTATTTGTCACCAAAACAAAAAGGATTGTGCGATCGTGTCCGCTAATGACCCTTGGATCGAGCGTGGGGTTTACCGGTCTCGAGTAGCGGCTTATATCGTCATTTACCTTCACCCTAAAGTTCCTCGTCATACCCGCATTCTTCTGCTTCGAGCAGATTGGGACGACAATCCTCGAGCAACTTCGTGACATCTGCCCAGATCTTTATGATTACTTGAAGGGTTCTACCCTCTGGAAGGCGAGTCGCTCAATAGTAGACTAATTTCAGCGCTGACCAGAGGTACGGGCCTCGGATCTTGCTACTGTGAATGTGAAGAACTCCAAACAGAAAATATATGAGTGGATCAAGGAAAGAGAAGCACCCTGGAGCCAGATCAAAGAGCGACTGTCCAGTGGTGGTTGTACGCTTGCCAATCCCGACGAGCCCGCCCAACCAGTGGATGAGGGTACATTGAATTCACCAAACCGCAGCTCTGTCTCGTCAGAGATAGCGGTGCATGTGCCACCGAGGCGACTTGATGACTGTGAAGTACAGAAGCTCATGGATTACGCACGCGAGGTTCGGGTATGAGACCACAAAGCTTTCACAGCGACGAATGGGGGTTCGATTACCCCGAGCACAAGAGTTTCTACCCCCGCAAACCCTCCACCTGCGCTACCTTTCCCCAACGAAGTCCCCACCACCGTGACAAATCTCTCCAACGAGCGGAGAGTTAAAGGAAGATTCGCGAAGAAACTGAAGCCCGAAAAAAGCTCGCAGTGGGGTCGCAAGGAAGCCTTCCCCACGTCTGTGAACGGGGAACGGGACCCTCAGGGAGTCACCTGGCAGTGTGACCCAGTGATAATCGTGCGCGGGTGAGTGTTTTACGGAGCAGATTCAATTTCAACGTCACTTATCGAAAGCAGATCTTTCGGGATGTGAGAAACACCTTTCGGCCGCAGCCCGAATCACCATCGACGCCCCCCCTGATGCAAGCTGGGGGATTCGGTTGGAACACACGACTTATCCCGCTCATCTCGCCCGGGTGGGCTACCAGGATCCCCGCTATGCGTGTCATAGGGAAGTTGCGTTTGCGAAACCCACAAGTTGTCCACAGGAATCGGTCACTCGACAGTGCCTCTCGTAGTATTGCTTAAGTACTAAACAAACAGATATAGTGACACTATCGTACGATACAACTACGATACAAACAGAGTGGTCTGACCAAAGGAGAATATAATCAAATGAGACCGTGATAATGAGAGGGCACGAGAGGTCAACGTTCAACGTTGTCAACATTCACCATGAGCTGCGTTTCGAAGATGGAAGGACTCCAGCTAGAACTTGATGAGAACGGGCCTGCCTCCTAAACAGCTGAACTGTGTAGTAACATCGTGGAGCCAACCCTCGGGATCCCAGTCCATCCTCCACTCGACAGGAATCCACAATCGGTGTTTCCCTTCGGCATCCTTCACCCACCCCTCTCGCACCGTGGTTGGTGAAGTTTTCCACCTGTCTTCGAGGGGAGCGTTACACTGAGGCAAATTGTGGAAGCGGAGATAGTTCCGACCCAAATAATAATCGCTATAGTCATCCAGAACACCGTGAGGGTCATCCAAAATACCACGAGGCTCTTGAGCAGGGTGGAGAACCTCCCCAGTGTCTGTGCGGTAAACCTGCAGCTCACCCATATCCCCGTGGTCTAGTTTAATAACCCCAATTTGACCTTCAACCCCGATCGCCCACCCGGAGTGAAACGGCACGGCCCAAATGCTGTCTCCATAGCCAACCCTTCTTTCACCAATAACACCATCCACCAGCCCGTCCTCTGTGAGCAACCAAGCTACGAGTTGTCCTGAACCCGCCACTAAGAGAACGTTGCCAGTGAGGAATAAGCTCTCTATTGCCACATCCGTGTCGATGAACTGGGGAGGGGTTTGTACGAGGATGTTGGTGGTTGTGACGGTGTTTTCCATCCTGTGGGCAGTTGCGACGCGAGTACCAGAGCGAGAGAGTCCCGCATACTGCTCACGAAGGGTCTCTAGGGCGGTGGGAAGTTGGTGTAAACGCAACACCTGGAGAATATTCTCGGAATGGCCCATGATTGACGACGACGGAGTTGGTGAGAATCGAAGAAGAGGATCGGACAAGCCCTGAAACTCGAATTTCCCACACAGGGCATAACGACCGGAGTCGTGCTTCCATACAGATACAACGTTCTCATCGGAAGCTGCGAAGAGACTCCCATCCGAAGAGAAACATTGGGAGCCGAAGTCGCCCGTTGTACTTAGCGAATTCTCTGGGCTCCGAACGTCGTGGATAGAAAGTGTATTGAAACCCAAAACGGAAATATGGTGAGTGGTTGGGGAGAAGGACGTGCCGTCCATGGGGATGTACAGGCGAGGGGAAAAAGATTGGATCTTTGTGAGAGTAGATCCGACCTCGAAGATGTCGATGGTCCCGATGTCGTATCCATCGCACACGATCATCATAACCCGGAAAGTTTCGCCGACCATCCAGAGGTATGGGTTGCGTCCCGACGGGAGTGTGCCGGGGGACGATGCCGCGCCCGAGGAAACACAGTATGTGTGCACAGTAAAGGTCGCCCAGCCCTCGTCGATGGTACAAATTGACCCTCCATTCAACGACCACACCAGTGAGATATTGTCGGCGCTACATCCGATTTCTTTGGCCACTCCACCCGTCTGGATATCCCAGATTATGATGGCAGTATTGGAGGCGCAGGCGATGGAACGCCCGTCTGGTGAATAGGCAAGCGGTCCCATGAGATGAGGGATTGTTTCAGGGGGCTGGAGGGTGGTGATCAATTCCAGGGTGAGTTGGTTCCGGATCTCCACAGCTCGCCACGTCGGAGCGGCAACAAATCGACCACACGGTGACCAAATGCAAGGTCTGATGTAGTCGTCCTTGCCAGAAATGGCTATATTTTGGGCCCATGATTCCGGAATTCCGGCCACCACCATTGGTAAGCGAGTAACGCGGCGATGGTAATACAGCTTTCGGATAATTGACGACGTGGGGGATAGTTCCAGCGCGGAGTGATAGATGTGGGTAGCCGAGACTTTGATGACCTCGAAAAATCTGGTCACAAACTGGAAACAGTCTTTGGCCATATCGAGAAGCTGCTCGCTCTTGACAACCTGATTCATGGTACATTATCGTAGGATGATACTATAGAGAAGGAAAAAAACAAACCTCCTGTGACCAGGGCACCAGCCTTTCGAGTGCGGCAGCAGCTCCCCCTACAGCCCCAATGGCACTAACCACTTCCAACCAGGCTAGAAATTTCTCCTCCAGGAAAATCCGTAGATAGGAGACAACACCGCTGACATCTCCCTCGATCTCAGTGAGGTGGTTGTGCCAGGACAGACAGGCATACCGCAGTGCGATGCTGATCCGAACATTGATCCTCGTCTGGAGATCTTCGACCTCCGAGTTCAGGGCGTAATCGGGGAGCGATAGGAGGTTCTGCTCCAACCCGTCGTTCATCATTCTCAGGCAGCCCATGACCAGTTCGAGGTGCATTTTGTTTGGTGAGATGTAAAATCTTGTGTCGGCGCAGCGGGATGGATTGGTGATGAAGTCTGGGAATGACTTGTGGAATGGTTTCACAGGCTGGGTGAAATCGTCGTCAAGGATGAGCAATGATTGAACCAACGTGAGGAACAGTACAACCTCCCCAGGGTCCAGACCGACCAGTTTGGCGATCGCAGACGATGGAAGGGGGTTGACGAGGAGGACGACTGCACCGATGGCGGACCTGATCCTGTAATACACCTCGGGGTCTCCCTCACTAAACGCCATCTGGAGGATCAATGTGTATAGGGAGTCAAGAGTCGTGTTGGGATTGAACCGTGTCTTTCCTTCGGGAGCTGTGCATTCCGGAAGCTTCACGATGACATCCAACCGGCGCTCAGGGAGATGAAGATTACTATCCAGAAACTTGACGGTCGAAACGGCATAGACAAACAACCCAGCCGCTCTCCTACACAATAAATCAATGTTTTCGTCGCTCGGCCATCTCCCTAACCGACGCCGTGCCGCGAGTCCAGAAAGTTCGTGTTTCAGGAACAGCCGGATGTCACTATTGATCAGAGGGGGGTGAACATCGTGTAAGACGAAGACTGAGGTCAACTCCACGAGTATCGGGAGACGAAAACCGGTCCTGATCCGTGGCTCGGGTCTGCCAGTGATGAAAAACTT
>Ga0307515_10009667_pt1 | contig 18602 bp, 12 predicted proteins | sample 17_EM_MG_FD_194513 | JGI IMG/M metagenome (GOLD analysis project Ga0307515, IMG submission 194513) | Populus trichocarpa ectomycorrhiza microbial communities from riparian zone in the Pacific Northwest, United States - 17_EM | ecosystem: Host-associated > Plants > Roots > Unclassified | place...
AACAATAAATTTGTAACTTTTTTAAATTTATTTTTTAAAATAAATTTAATTATAAATCAAAAAATTTATAATAACTATTTGTGTCAATAAATACTAAAAATAAAGTGTTAATACATTTATTTAACTTATTTAGCTGCAGGTTGAGTAATTGTTTTTTTCAACACAAAACAATTAATGTGTAGATGTTATTAACATATTTTTTTATATTAAATAAAAAATATAATCATGAATTACAAAGTCAACGCTTATATATAATAAAATATTAAATGCATTAAAAAAATATATAAGATCTCAAGTTAATTTTTGATGTATTTAAAAAATTACAAAGTTGAAAGCTTGATTTCAACTATTATTGTTAGCCGCATGTGTGTCGAGCACTTGTCAATAATTTTTTTTTATATGCACAAAACCGAAAAATAACCCTATAACTAAGCAACAATAACAAAAAATCTCTTATGAAATTACAACCAAATACTTAAAGCCAAAGCTAAAAAAAAATTGAATGACAAGAATAATAAAGTAATTCAATTATTCATAAAATTATATATAAAAAGAACAAAAATATCCCTCGGGAGTAAATATCAATAACAAAAATTGTAAATAAAAACATCAATTGTTTAGAAAAGTATAATGCTTGGCTTTATTTGAATCCCAAGTCCCATCCATTTGGCTGTCGACGGAATGGGAGAAGCGAGACCGATTCTGCTGTCGAAATTCTACTTATTGTCGCCGAGGCAGATTGAGTTAATAAGTATCTTCCTCGGAGGGCTGTTGCTGTGTGCATGTAAATTAATCAAAACCTTTCCCTTCATTAGAGAACTGTTTCATGCTCAAAAGAAGAAGAAGAAAAGATCTTTCCCACTTCTCTTGTGAGACCCTACTTTTTGTTGAACGTCAGGAGAGGGGAGTGTGAATCCATCCTTCATGTTTTGCGTGATGATTTTTCTCGCTCAGCAGGTTTGGAGTAGCTGTCAACCTCTTCATGTTTTACCAGCTTTTCCTGTCTCTCGGTTTACAGGCCGGAATATTGTCTACAACCTGTTGCCCCGGGCAGTGATCTCTGGGGAAGCTTCTTGGGATATTTGAATTGTTAGCACATGCTGGCAACTCTGGAATTGGCGAAATGCAGCTGTCTTTGATCCCTCCTTTTCGCCTCCATCTAATCCTTTGGTGGTTTTCAAGTCTATATATGGCTGCTAATATTATGAGGTGCACGTCTTCTTTGATTAACTTGGAGCTAGCTCCAGTTGCCCAAGAAACAGGAGCTGTTGATATCGTGGAGTTTTCCTGCTAGAGGTGTTATTAAGGTTAACATGGATGGGTCTTTAATTTATGCTACTGATTTGGCTGCGGTTGGTGAGCTTATCCGAGATGATGCTGGTGTGAGGGTTGGTGGTTTTGCATTTAATATTCGCTGCCGTTCAGTCGTAATGGCGGAACTCTGAGGTATTTACACAGGCTTGATTTTAGCATGGGATGACTGGTTTCAAAACGTTGAGCTGGAAGTGGACTCTAAGATTGCAGTGGACATGATCAATGCCGACAATGAGCCAACGAGTCCTAACTCTCAATTAATTCATTCCATTATCTTTCTCTTGCAATGGCCTTGGCGGGTTCGTTTTCTCAGATGTGCGGATTGGTTAGCTAATTCTGCACAATTGCACATCCTCTTGAGCTGGGTGTTCATAATTTTCCAGAGGCTCTTTCTTATTATCTGACACTTGTGGGTGACAACTTCTCGGTTTATTCGTATGTAATTTCTAAGGTGCTTCCCTCTCGTTGATATTAAGGGAAAAAAAACACATTTTTCAAAGAAATTAAATAACAAAAAACCTTGCATCTATTGGTAACCGGTCACGCAAAATCAGGGTTTAAGTTTTCAAACTTAAAAAGTCATTTTCCTAATATTTTTTTTTTCATTTAAAAAACCCATAGAAACACCCTAAACTCCTTAATATATTCATTTCCTACCTTAAAAAAACTCTTAAATCTGTTAGAGAATCCAAAATTAATTCAAATAAAATAAATTTTTTAAGCCTTTTTCTAATGATATAAAAAATCAAAAACACTTCAATAGAACTCATTTATATATATATAAACAATCTTCATTAAGATTGATTTTTTTTATTGCCAGAATGTAGTTAATTAGTTTTTTTCTTTTTCCCCTCATTTTTCTATGATTTTCTCTCCTTTTAAAGCTTAAGAACTAAAATGTAAAAATAAAGAACCAAAGATTCATTAATTAAGACTTTTAGAATGAAAATTATGCTTTTAGCATGAAAATAAAACAAAGCTCTATTATTTTTTTCATTTTTATTTCAATCATTCTTCTTTTAATTATTTTTAATAGTACAAATTTAAATCTTATTTAATCAAAGTGAACTTTAATTAAGTTATAAAATTTTATAAAAACTTTAAATTTTCAAGATCAGAATAAAATATCAAAAAATAAAATATCACAAACATTACATAGAATGATAAAATTAAAACAAAACAAAGTTGAGTTACCTGAATAGATCCACAGAGGCAAAGCGCAGGAAAAAAAAAAACAGTTTTCTTCCTTTCAGGTCTACTGTATGATATAATGTATAATAATTAACAAAAGATTTTTACACAAGGTAACAAAAGAAAAAAGAAATTAAAACTGTTAAAAAAAACCAGAAGTACGTGAACTGGAGTGGCTGACTAAAATATAGTCTAATTCCACCTGGCATTCGAAGAAACGCTTATAACCCACAAATCAACCACAAAATCAACGATCCCTCAGTTGTGTTTTTATTTAAGGTTTTTAATCAGATCCATTTTTCTTTTGTTCTTCATTTGTGTTTCAAAAAAATCATCTCAAACTGAAGATTATTTTTTAAAAAAAATTTACACAAGCTCCAAGTGCCTTGGACGGACCAAGAAAAACGGAGGATTATCTCAAACTGCAACATTTGCGGCCAAACAATTTGGTTAAAACCATATAAATAAACTCCATATAAAACCTTCCATAGACCACTGACCTGTGTCTCACATTGCTGCCGTTGTAGCTTACATCCAACGAGGAAGCGCTGGTGGAAAGAATATCTTGCATGGAACTTCATGTGCAACTTGATGTGTGTCTATTATAATTATGAGAGACTGGAAGTGAGTGCAAGTACAAGCTTACAGTGAAACACTACTTCTACATGCTCGAATCGTAAACTAGCAATCTGAACAAAGAAGCATCAAGACTAGGCAGCCATCTCTGAAAGATAACATGTAAAGAGAGAGACGGCATCCTGCAAATGATTTGAGCGGAGGTCTTCAGGAATTGGAGCTCTCAAAACAGTGTCAAAGCAGCTTAACTGAGCATCTCGTGTTGACCCCTCTCTTATATCAGGATCAGATAGAAGCAATTCTGAGATCTCCTCTGCCATCTTTGAATACGCTACCCTGCACAAAAAACATTAAGCCATGTTGGTAGGGAAAATAGGAGAGAGCCAAGAACACTTGGAAGCTATCGTCCCCAAATTTATGGTCTTTCTGACCCTCCCCACTATAGGCCAAGCAAAAGATAATCCCAACTGTTGCATACAAATAATGCATAATGCTTCTAGAACTACGAGATTCCCAAGGAGACTGCATTTCAAAACATCATAGCTTACATATATCAACAAGACATTTTTTAAGGGAGAAGGAATTTTTGAAGTACACGCAAAAATCTAGATGAAACAGGTGCTGATTGAAACGATTCAAAAAAATCTCAATAAAACACATGCTACCAAAATATCAAAGGGTAAAGACGCTTTTTACCATAAACAACGGTAAAGATAATTTGTTTTCTACAAGATCACATGGATGATCTCAAGATGTGAAAGATGACTAAAATGAGGCTGACAATTATTAGTCAAAACACATTTGTTTCCAAGAAATTAAACTAAAAAAAAAGATACCTTGCATCCATTGGTAATTGGTCCCGCAAAACATCTAAAGAGTCCTTAAGATGATCAAGGAAGTCTCTGCAGGCAGAATTTTTGCTCTCGATAGAATCCTGCGAAAGATAGCAAGCGTTCAATAGTGCTCAATTATAGAGGAAAACAAGGCGTCTTGATTTGGGACAGCAAGCCAAAAAAGGGCAATAGAATACCAACTCAAAGTGAACAAGCCATTAGTTTCCATTAACCAAAAAACTCAGATCAACACCAGTTTTGTTGGGTGGATGGGTGGGGGAGGGTTTGCTTTGACACAACAATAAAGGCAGTTCTCATTTACAACTGATAGCATCAGCACAGCTTAAGGAATAAACTGTTGTCGTGAGTACAATTCATTAAGCAATGACCACTTTGCATGCTGATAATGATGTACAGAATGCGTGCTAAGATCCACGGAATTAATATATGAGCCAAGTTTCCTTACCAGTTCACTCATGGTACTGGTGTCATCCTGAAATGAATTTTTTATTGAATAGAATGATATGTAAATTCCAGCTCCCAGGTCCCAATTTGCAATTTCAGATTTATGATCCTCCATTGCAATTGCAAGCCTCCAAATCTCTGAGTGGTCAGCTGCATCAAATTGAATGTGAAAAGAAATTACATGTAGCCCAAAAATTATGTAATTTCTTTGTTGTAGACCATAGAAATCTGAATCATGAACATATTACATATAGCCCAAAAAAAACGGAAGTTTTTTTTCCCTTCTACAAGGGGCTTCCAAATGATTGATAAATACAGCATGTGCTAATTAGTATTATAAAGAAAAGCTTATACCTGACAAAAATAATTTATGAGCAACTGAAGTTACAAAAATAGAATGAGCCTTTTGCCAATTTGCACATTCAAGATAGTGCTCAAGGGCCTTTGAGAGATCCCCGTGGTAACTGAAATAAACCGCCTGCATTGCATGTGATGTAATGTGTCAACCAGGACAATAAAGAGAAGTTTTATAAGGGATAAGAAATTCACTTTGCTATTCCTCACCAAAATGGAATCAGAAAATCAGTTGGCAGATATTAAATTTGCTAATAGTTCCAAAAAAAAAAATTCAAGTTGAAAATTAGTCAACCAATACTAATCCTCAGCACGGGTAATGCAGAAAGTTTATATCCGTCAATGTCATACATGCTAAAACAGAAAAACAGCAGAAAATTTGTATCATATCGCCACATAACAAAAAATTTAATTCAGCTGAACCCATATGAATTTTGATGCTTATTAAGTCAGTGGGTGGAGCCCTAGAGGACAAATTTTGCTGCTATAAAAGATACTGGTTGATGTTTGACATGGTGTGTGGAAAGAGACAGAGAGAGAAATACAAGTACTTTTGTGGGAATGAAATATGGAAATCAGAACTGACTTCATAAAGGGCAACCTCCTTGTGAGGTTTTTAATGAATTGTTACCGGTGCAGTAAGTGTGTCCATATATGAAACCACTTGTAACATCAAATGCAGTAACTCAAGAGTGCAATATAAAGAGCAAACTGAAAGGTTTGAGATATGCAATGAAAACAGTAATAGAACTGTGAAAGAATCAAAAGCATACCATAGCTTCGTGCAACCATGATAATGGAATGTCAAGGTTCTCAATAAATCGTTGTTGTGATTCATCAGAACACCATGTTTCACAGTATTGAAACAAAATTTCTCGGATAACAGTAGCATGGAGATATGGATAATCATCACACTGAGGCATGTGAAGGACCACATATATGGCCCAATGGCACTGCCCAATACACAGGAGCTGAGAAACAAGTCCCATGTCTAGAACTTGTAGATCCTTTGAAGTGAAAATGCCAACTGCTTCTAACACCGCTCGCTGATGCCAGATCATATGATAATCAAGTGGATCATGTGTTGATGAGAAGGCACTAAGCATGGTCTTCAAAGCACTAAATTCACCCTCGCCATTAGCATGAAGAAGCATGAGATGGTATGAGAGATCAAAGTGTTTCTCTGAAAAATGCACATCTGCATCTACTGGCCCTTCATCAATATAAATTGGGAGAGGATATGGGGCCTTACCATTGACAAAAAGGAGCTGATAGGTTTGAAAAATGATGGGCAATGGCGTGTGAGGTGGCATTTGATACCACATCAGTAACCCTAAGAACCTCTTCCAATCAATTTTTAAATCATGCAAAGCACCATGAATATTGCCAGAAAGCAACTCATAAAGTCTTACTCTCTCCTTCTCAATGAAATTGAAGTCCAGGCCATTTGACCTCCAAAGATCAAGCTGCCGTGCAATGTCAGCATGATTCAATCCACCAGCCTGACTCAACAAACATGCCAGTCTTACATCCCCTCTAGAAGCAGCCATTTCCACAGCTGCATCCAGTTGTCTTCCGGTCAGAAGTAAGAAAATGTGTTCTAGATAACTGGATTCATTCAAGGAGCTCACTTCATCTTGGACACGATGGCAAACACTTTCTTGCAGCCAACAACTGAACTCTGCTCTCCGTATAAGAGGAAGTGCTTCTTGGTCAACTTCCAAAGAACTTTCTTTCAAATCCTGCATCATATCTTCCTCATTGTCAGCACCCACAGATTTTGACTGTCCACTATTTTCCCTTTCAGAAAAAAGTACTTTTATCAACTCCCAGATCATTACTTGGTGCATCAAAACCAATCGCGCAGAGGATGAAAGCCATGGAACCTCCAGCTGCCTCTCAACAATGTCTATATAACTCCGACAAATTTCTGAAAGCATTAAGCGATTAGAAACAACTTTTTGAAGCTTCAGTTTAAATGAACCTATCTCAACTTCTTTTGTTTCCCGGTTTATTGCCTTGTGGAGATTCAAAGGTGAGTCAAAAGAAAAGTCAACTAGTTCCTTTCTGGATTTATTATTTTCATCTCTGACCACTTTGTCAAGCGCGACCTTCTCTACATGGATAATAGAAGATAGAAACCTCTGAGAATTATTACCTCCAACTGGAGCACCAGAATGAACAAGGACTCCATTTGGGCCCCAACCAACACGAAAGGAACGGCCCATGAATAAACCTGCATCAACAATGTTGCAAGAATGGCTTCCACTTATTGGTGTTTCATGCTCCAGGTTCAGCGTAAAGCCTACTCCCTTCATCATCTTTGAAGTCAGGCCCTTATGTTGTTGGGCCAACAGAATGGTTCCGGGGGAGCTGGAATCGAAACTGCCAGGTTTGTACTCAAGCAGTGCTAAAGGTGTTTTCCTCATGACAGGCGAACTAGCTCTATGGCTCATCCTCTGAGTGGAATTCTGTAGAGGAGACCCAATGCTTTCTTTATTGTAAGGAAATTTCTGACGTAGACCAATCAAATCCTCAACAACTTCTTCTTCATCATCAGGAAACATCCATGTCCTCATTTCATTCATTCTTACTGGGTCAAGACCAAGATGTGCAGGAAGAGAATGATAAAGAACTGGTTCATTAGCTTCTACTTCTTCTGGGGTTTCTTCATCCATATCAACAATCTCACCACCTTTCATCTCAGCAGGATCTTGAACTTCTGCCGCATCATCCATTGTGATATCTTCTTCATCATCGCCACTCAATCCAAATCTGCTAAAATGGCAAACCAAGAACTTCCATTCTCCAATTACAGGATCAAATGAAATAAATTCAGCTCCCTGTCTCTCCATACTCTCCCTCAATTTCTCTACCACATCATTGATTCGTCCCTTGTTAAAATCCAACAATTTTAGTTTTAAAGTCAAAGAAACTTCAGCGGGCTTATTAAGGCCCTGACCAACCATAGGCTTAGCATTTTCATCTTCATATACAATTACTTCATGCCTATTAAACTTCACAATCTGATCTAAATTTAACCTCCTAACATCAGTCTTCCCGAGAAACTTAACACGTCCATAACCAAACCTTCCAACAGTGAAATCCAGGACCCGACTGCAATATCCAGGATCCACAACTTCTCCAGCAGCCAGGTCCATCAAACAAGGTTCCATATAATAATCTACTGAACGCAATGTGGGCAACAAAGCTTCGACCATTCTGAAATCCTCGCACCGTGGCTCACTTTTTAGAGACGTTCTTCTTTTCTTGTATTGACCCTCTGAATTTAAAGTTTCTACTTCAAAATCAAGTTCACATGAAGTGCCAAAAGAAAGATTGCTTCTTATACTTGGAATCTCATTTGAACTCCCTGATAAAATAATACAAAACACATTTTCATTATTGAAGAAGGTGCCAAATATTAGTCAATTTCCACAAAATAGGGAAGCTAAATAATAAAGTACGTTCTTAGATTAAAAAGAAAAAAGTACAAAACCCATGGAGGCATATGATCGAACAGGTTATATGCAATGTCAAACAAATCCCAGTAGATTCAAATTGAAATAAAATGGATAAAATGAAACCCAATACTCTACTTTTCACTTTTATCACCCGCAAAACACCAATTAACACCTTAAACAAGCAAAACGAGTTCATCTTTTCCCAATATTTAGCTACTTCGTTACTCTCAAAGAGCAGCACAGATAATCAAAACAGAGTACCGGATACTGAGAGCGATAGATTCAAAGCAAGAGAGATTTTCATGAGGGATTAGAGAGTTACTGGCAACCGAGAGGAGAGAAGGAGACGCCATGATAGGAGCAGAGAGAGTAAATTAGCAGAGTAAAGGCTTTCGGTTCTTTGGTATGGGAGCGGAGGTTAACCGGAAGTTCCGGTCTAGGGTGGCTTAAAAGAAGGGATCTACTCGGGCTAATGGAAGCTGCACTGTGGATGCAGAGTAAAGGGAAACAAAGGGAGGGAAAAGAAACTGCGAGGAACTAGAGAGGTAGCCAAAAGAAACGACACTGTTTTCGTCTAGTAAAACGAGATTGCAGGTCCTTGCTATTCATGTGTTTTCCTTCTTCGTATACTTGAGATTGCGGAATGAGTTGTTTTTAAAATATTTTTTATTTAAAAATATATTAAAATAATTTTTTTATTTTTTAAAATTTATTTTTAATATAGAATATGAAAATAATATTATAACACTGAAAAATATTAATTTAAAATAAAAAATAAAAATAGTTAAACACCGCTTGGAATGCATTTGTCCCATAAACAAGTTAACCACACACAAAAAAAAGAGCTGCGTATTATGCTCAATTAAATAAAACAAATATTTTAATAAAAAAGAATAATTTTATTTATGAAACAAATAAAAACTAAACAGTATAGTATAAAATAATTAATTTTTAAGAAAAAAAATATTTTCATATGTTGCTTCACGTTAAATTAAATAATAAAGTAGTCATTTATCTTATTTGAACACCATGTACAAAGAATTCTTTTATGAAACTATTTACAAATAATTAGATTATTGTGTTTTATATTCATAAATGGACTCCGAGGAGGCAGGAAATTTTATGATGTTAAGTAAGTAATTAATTATTTTTTATATTTATTTAAAAAAACAGACAAAAAAAAGATGAAACTTATAATTTTTAAAAATGATAAGAATATCTTCATCTAAATTTTTTTTATAGTTATATTTATTTTAAAAAAAATAGATCTAGAAAATAAATAAATATATGTCACTATTACTCTCTGTATATCATAATTTTTTTCTTGAGGGCTATCACTTTTCTAATTAAATTTATATATAAAATTTGAATTTGTATTTTTTTCTCCCATTGAGAACTCATCAAAGAAACTATGAGAGTATTTTGTAAACCCCAAATGAAATCGAAATCTTGTAAGAAAAAAAAAAGAAATTGCAAGCCCAATTTTCGAGTCAAAATTTGACTGAAAGAATGACCTTATTAATCTAACATCATGACAGGGGTTGATTGATAATGATCTGAATAAGCGAGAGATTTAATCAGGACAATTGATAAATGGAGGGATCCGATCAGGACATGCATGAAGATTTGGGGTAAATTTGAAAAACAAATTGTTTTATTCTTTCAAAATTCAAATGGGTAAATTTTGCATTGTACTAAAAATACATTACTTATTTATAATATATATTTGTTTCATTGCCCACGCTCCATTACGGGTACATATTCAAAATTTTAGTAACATTCTATAATTTGGTTTTTATTATTTTAATAACTCATGTGTTTTGGAATAAAATTTTATTTTTTTCATGTTTAAAGAAAGGAAAAATCCTCGAGTGGCCGCATTTCAGCCACTAAGAAATTCAATGAATCTCTGTGTTAACGAGTTTGTCTTCTCAAAGTAGTTTTTCCATATAAAAATGCCAGATAAATTAAATTCGAGGTCCTTAAACTTTGTATACAATATCAATTTCGCCCCTAAAAGAAAAAAAGGAGGACATATTATTGATACTCATCTGGATGGGATCAAAGTGTTTGATTCTAAAACTAATAAAGGACCCACGGAATTCAAAGCACAACACACCCCAATTGTAAGCCTTCTCTATCACTTCCATAAGGCTTAAAACAAGGCCCGATAGGCCCAGCCCAAACGGTGGACTAACCGTCCAGGGCCCCTCCGACGCAACTGGCTCGGTCACCACCCAGAGTCCGTACAACGCAGCTCGTCCTTCTCCCTTTCAAGCTCATATATTAGCAGTCACACAGAGCGACAAGTCACCCTACAATTGCATCACCTTTCTTTCCCCCTCTACTTTTAAACCCCCTCCTGCCTGCATCTCCTCCTACATTCCACACTCTCTTGTAATTCTACACTCCCTGCATCTCCTCCTCCCCTGCTCATTACAGATTATTTGAATCTTTACTTTTCACCTTTTCTTTCAGCTTCTGATAGAATTCTTTTTTATATTTATTTATTTATTGCAGGTAGGAATGTCTGCTTTTGGTGCTGCCGCGACTGCTAATACAAACCCTAATAAATCCATCGAGGTAATTCCTTTTCACCAAATGTTTTCTATTATTGTTTTTAGTACTTAATTCACGTCCTCATCTGTGTATTTTGCTTGCTTATAATGATTTGTTTAGGATGAATTTTTACGCGTTTTTTCTTTTTTCTTCTAGCTTGATTATGTATTTAGTTCAATCGAAGATCTGTGCTAATAATGTAAATATAGTAGCAAAAATTAGATTTCACACATAATTTAGCTGTTTTGACACTTTGATTTATTTTTTATTCAGTCTTATTTATTTATGCGTAGTGATCAAGTCCAAGTACTATTTCATTGAAATGTTGGTATCTTATGTGTAATTGGTTTTGGAATTTAGCAACTATTTTCTTTCTCTCTCTCTCTTTCTTATGCCTAATTTGAGTACAGGTTTCGCATCCTCCCAGTGACTCAGTTTCGAGTCTCTCTTTCAGTCCCAAAGCCAATTTTTTAGTTGCGACTTCTTGGGACAATCAGGTTTGTATAATGTGTTAGGTTTCACTATCTCGTTTTTATGTTCTTTAAAATTTGCTAAGAGAGTTGATTGATGAATTGATGTTTGTTAAAAGCGAGCGATTCAGTTAACATAATTATTTTGATATTTTAATTTTTGATGTTAATTTTAGTTTTCGTAGACATCTGGTTGTTTTTATTTATAGAAAATAGTTTTATTATTTTTTTTATTTCCATCTCTAGTTTTGTTGTTTTTTTCTTGTTCATTCTAAAAAGATATTTTCATGGAAAGCTTAGGAAAAATGTTTTAAATACAAATTTTTGAAAATGAAAAAAACAAGAGACTTGATTGGCTTAAATGAAAAATTATTCATGGAATGACCTAAAACATTAAATGAACCAAACAAAGTTCTTATTTTTATAGTGGAGAATATGGAAAACAATTATTTTGGTGTTTTCTGATTTTCTATAAAAGTGGAGAATTAGAAAACATGTGTTTTCTAAACAAAAAACAATTTTCATATTCAGTTAGCAAACATTTTTTTTGGAAAACTGAAAACAAGTAAACACAACCCTTCTTTTCCAAAATTTCGTTACTTTCCTTCTGTTAGTTTGTTTGCTATTTATTTCAATTGTTCTCAAAGTTTAGAATTCATACATGAGCTGTTTGAAAAATTTTGTAGGTACGATGTTGGGAAATTACAAGGAATGGGACCAATGTAGGCAGTGTTGCCAAGGCTTCGATATCCCATGACCAACCAGTAATTATCAAGTTTTTTTTTTGTTTACAATGTCATTTATTGATACTGATATTCTTAAATCCCTGTGATTCTAACTCTGTTTATACCTTTTTTATATTGATATTGAAGGTGTTGTGCTCAACTTGGAAGGATGATGGAACGACCGTCTTTTCTGGAGGGTGTGACAAGCAAGTTAAGATGTGGCCTTTGCTCTCTGGTGGTCAACCAGTAACTGTTGCGATGCATGACGCCCCTATCAAAGAGATTGCATGGATTCCAGAGATGAACTGCTTAGCCACAGGAAGTTGGGACAAAACCTTGAAGTAAGATTCCTTCCTTCATGTCACTGCTCATTTAATTTAACAGTTTCTCTGCATGATAGCTAAATACCTCAGTAGGTGTTCTGACCAGCGGTAAACTGCTAATTCTGCTCTCTTAGCAATTGTTTGGCTCCTTTTTTTTTGGCTTTTAGATTAGCCGAATTCAAAATTAGCATTTTTTTCATACTCTGTTTTTTGAAAATCCATTATTATGCATCCAAGTATTTTGTTAGTTATGTTACTTCATGGCAAAAAGCAAAAATAACCATAAAATGCAATATTTAATGATCTCTTCTTTTCTCATTGGGTTCATATTATTTGTTTGTTTAGTTTGAAGGTGTTCCTAATTGCATGTGTGATCATGACTGGCCATAGGGTTTGAGGACTGGTTTAGGAGATGATCCAACATTTTGGAGTTTCTTGTAATATTTATGCTGCTATATTCAGTTCAGCTTGTGCTCTTTATCTTTTACATGCACCACTTGAAACAAAATTACACTGGCTACTTTTTCATATTTTTTTGGCTGAGTTTAGGTACTGGGATTTAAGGCAGGCAAATCCAGTGCACACTCAGCAACTTGGTGAGCGCTGTTATGCAATGACGGTGCGGTATCCTTTGATGGTTGTTGGCACCGCAGACAGAAACATGATAGTTTATAACCTGCAAAGTCCTCAGGTAATGGTTTCTCATGGTCCTGAGTTTCTAATTGGTTTTACTGAAGTGCTGTTTCACCGCCCCATAATTTTATATTGCTTTTAATTTTCTGCCAAAAAAAAATTATGTTCAACATTAGCATTTTAGAATAGTGATTGTAACAACAGTAGATTAAGTTACAAGCATTGAAATGACATGATTTAGCATGTGAGCTTGAACTTATCAGATGCTTGTCGAGGTATTTTCCAGTTCTTTCTCAAAATGCCTTAGATCTAAGATGGTGCTGCTTTAGAATAGCTCCAGAGTAGTAGACACCTGAGTACAAAGTTGGTTTTATATAACAGCGCATAAAGTGGAGTAGAACAGTGTGTTCAACAAATTTATTAATTTCTGTTTGTTCCATGATGAAGAAATTATGTTACCACACTGACCTTGGTATCAAATACCATGGTGGCGCTGAGATGCATTTCAAAAAATCAGATTATTTGTCGTTCTTCATTTTTCATTTCTATTATTTTCCAAGTGAACTGTTTGTTTGTGTGAGTATCATTTTTTAATGTGAGGCTGTGTCCTGTTTCTATAATTGTATTTGAAAGTGTCCTTTTACTTGTCATTTCCCTTTTTGGTTGAGATGAGATCATGCAGAAAAACTTGATAAATTATGTCTGACACCTGATGCCTTTTAGGCTGGGATTTGGGTTTGTTTTTTTGTTTTGTTTTTTCTTTTCAAATTCCTGTCTTATCTATAACTTCTCTTTTTTTACATTTTACTGGCACAACAGAAATTAGACTTTTGGGGATTAAAGAGTTCAAGGATGTTTGGGTTCTCCACCCATTTAGGATGAGATGATGTTTCCCATATTATTGTATATCCTATCCAGAAAAGTTGGAGAAAATCATTACAAGGAACAATTTTTTAGTTTTAGTAATTGCTGGTTCAGGTTCTAATCCTCTGCTTTTTATTGTTCTACAGCAATCGCTTTTTTATTTTTTGAGAGAAAGTTCTGTTCTGATAAATGTTTAAATGCTGACAGACTGAGTTCAAGAAAATCGCTTCACCCTTGAAATATCAGACAAGATGTGTTGCAGCCTTTCCTGATCAACAAGGCTTCTTGGTACGTGCTCACTTATAATGACTTTTTTATCCTCCTGTTTCAAGTGACTAGAATTAATCGTTGTGCAATGTACACACAAGAGCACACTCATATTTGCGGAAACTGAAAATCCTCAATCTGTTCTTTTGTTGTTTTAAGTCCCAACTTTTGCTATTTATCATGAATCATGTGATCAGGAGAATAATAAATTTCTGCAAGGATAGAGAAATAGTAGACATAGGCTTCTTGGCATGTGCTCACTTATATTGGCTTTTGTATTCCCCCCAAGGCAACCAAGTTTCTGCGATTTACACACAAGGGCACTAGCATATGTGCACAAATAAATAAATTCTTGGCTGTTCAAGTCTAAAACTTTCTTCAACTCTCACGACTCAAGTGATCAGTGAAATAATAAATTGCAGCAAGGATAAACAAAAATAGTAGACCACGTGTTTGTTTTGTGAACTGTTAAATGGAGCTGCTTCAGACTTAGAATTCTTGTCATTTTTCTTTTGTTCTTTGTGCTTATAGTTCTCTTAGTTTCCAAGTTCAATTTGTAGTTTGAAATTTGGTTTTCCTTGTTGGACTTGTGGTACCTTTTAAGAGCATTTTGAGTGGTATTCCATGCTATCGGTATGTAGGGTTAGAATTAGTATTTCCTTCTCATCTTATTTTCCTCTTCAAATATGTTATCCTGTTCTAACAATCCTTAGTCATCTACGGACTCTTAATACTTCTTGGCAGGAACTGGTTTGTTTCTTGTTTCATATTGAAAATATTATTTCTTTGATGATAGTAGTTAGTTATCCGGATTGTGTTCTGTGTTATGTATAGGTCGGTTCAATTGAGGGAAGGGTTGGTGTACATCATCTGGATGAAGCTCAACAAAGCAAAAACTTCACCTTCAAATGCCACAGAGATAACAATGAGATATACTCAGTCAACTCCTTGAACTTTCACCCAGTAAGTTTTACTATTACTATTCTTAATATCACTTTGCTGTCACTGGATGTATGTGGTAGCATGTTATTTTTAGAGAAAATCTTGATATCAGCAGCATTAGTTTTATAGAACTATAGTTTTATTGTCAGAGAAAATCTTTAACCAGAAAAGTTGTCATTTGAACTAAAGCAATACTCATCCAATTGCTTGGAATATGGAACTTGTTATGGCATATAAAGAAACCATGCAGCAACAGCAACCAAGCCTCAATCTCAAACTAGTTGGGGATATAAAGAAACCATATGTAGAAAAATTATACTTCTTGTTGCATCTGTATTCCATATCTCAAGCACTTCACTTTTTTCGTGTGCACATGGATTTCTATTCTGGAGGACTGAGTTATTCTATTGGTGTCAGCAAAGATACCATACATTGACTTGAGCTGGATGGTAGCTCCATAGCGATACTATATTATTGCAGGCCTCATTTTCTACCTTGCACCATCAAGTCTCGTGGCATATATTTGCTCCTGCTTTCTATATACTCTGTTTTTTTTGTGCGTGTGTACTGTAGAATCTTTTTAGAAATAACGGGTTTCCTTGGTGACATCAGTAGCAAGAGAACTGTGGTAGAGATGATCAGTGTTAGGAGATTTCTCTGATCAGTGCATGTATTACTATTGAACATATAATCTCTTTCTTGCATACCCATTATTTTTAAACTGGTTTATTGACCCTTAAAATATGTGCATTTTAGGTCATGCCTACTTCATAACATGTATACATCTTGCTTTTTTTAGGTGCATCATACTTTTGCAACTGCTGGATCTGATGGTTCTTTTAATTTTTGGGACAAAGATAGCAAGCAGAGACTCAAGGTTATCTCCAGATCTTTCATTTCAACTATTTTTCTTCTTGTTTTTTTTTTTTTTTTTAGACTAGTTTTATAACATTTTTATCTGAATTTCAGGCCATGTTAAGATGCCCTCTACCAATACCCTGCAGTGCATTCAATAACGACGGCTCGATTTTTGCATACTCGGTATGCACCGTTTTCTGGTTTCTATAACCTGTGATTATATTCCTTCCAATGATCACTGTCTCTTTGAAGAGGGACAATAATTACTAGAGGTCTTATTAACTGCATTGAATAGATTCTCTAAGCATTACGCATAATAACACCGATTCTTCATTCAACTTTCTGTAGGTGTGTTATGATTGGAGCAAGGGTGCTGAAAATCACAACCCAGCGACAGCTAAGACCTACATCTATCTGCATTTACCACAGGTACAAGTGAATTAATTTGAGTTCGAGTCTTATATTACTTTTACTTGAGCATTCCCATAGTAAACGGGCATCATGCAATGCAACGGTGTTTTTTAAACTACAGGAATCTGAAGTCAAAGGAAAGCCAAGGGCTGGAGGAACGACTAGAAGGTGAAGTGTCTCAGAAAGGCCGGGCAGAGAAAAAATGGCCCTTTTTTTTATTATTATTAACCGAGACACGAGTTGTCAATAGAGTTTGGATTAGTGACAAGAGTTCATGTAGATGAATGATTTTCCTAGCTTTAGGTCCCATATAGCGGTCCTGTTATATAGTAGTGCATGCCATGTTTGTTGACATTTTTTTTTTTTTTGGTGGGTACGTAGTTTTGTTTTGGTATTTAACCAAATTAGATAAATCTTTATAGTCATTGACAGAAGGTTTATGATGGAAATCTTCTTACATTTCCTCATGGGGAGAAAATCAACAGCAAATCTTTCGTGATCTGCCCTGTTAAACAGTACACAGAAATGTAGTAAAGTCTTGTATGACTGGAGAGCTTCACGATGGTCAAATTTGAAGTGCTGAATTGCAGGCTACAAAGATCTCTGGATCCCGACAGCGATTCTGGAATGAGATTTTTGAAGATGAGGAGCGTTGCTAATTTTGTTTCTATATCGAAGCTTGGATTTCTTTTTACATTAAATACAACAATTAATTTCATGGGAATGGGACAAATTGATATGAACATCAGGGATAATGATTTCATGCAAATTGATACGCATGCAAATAAATTATTATGATAAGATTTCATGCAAGCAGTCATGACAAGCGATAAGCGGTGGAGTCTAACCTCCATGCGTATCAAATGGCTGATTAAATATAAAGATGATTGCTTAAATATTAAAAAAAAACAAAAAAAACAAAAAACAATTGTTGTTGAAGAAACACAAAAGGAAGCCGTGCCAGTGAGATTTGAATTTGTGAAAGTTTTGACACTAAAGAAGAGTTAATAACAACAAAAACAATGTCATGAGTGGGCAAAACAAGCTCAATGTTGGAGTGTAATATTGCAGTGGGGATGGGCCCACTGATCCTCCATCAAGCTTTCTGTGAAGGCTTGGAATTGCATGCAAGATTACAATTCAAGTGCATGACAGCAGTCTTGTTCATTGCTTGAGTAAATGTCAAGAAAGGAACATATAAATTATAATGCCATGTATACAAAAGACAGAGCTGTTCCCTACATAGAAAATATCACCTTTATTTTTTTGTTCCTCCTGTTTTTTGGACTTGTGTATGATTATCACAGCACGCGTTATCTTTACTTTTTCTCCAAGTCGCGAACGGGGCTCCTTTTCAAGCTTGCTGCCTTGTAAAATCCCAAGTCTTTAGGTGGACATGTTCTGCTATAGATGTTGAAATTTTTACCATACTTGTTCCGTCTCTTTCTTTTGTAGATTTGCATGTTGGAATGTTTAATTCTTGTTCCAAAAGCTTGCAACAAAAAGAGATCACCTTGATCACGTACGCCAATCGCCCTTCAGAGAGTGGTTGGAAACAATTTTCTTCATGGGATTTCTCCGTTGTTGTTGATTTCTATATATGCTTTACCAGCTCGCATACAGACAGACACTCCAGATCATGAAGATCTGGAGGCCTAGCTATCGTTTTCTATTATGCTTTGTGAGAACCCTCTATATATATTGTGTCCAGTAAGGGCTTCTCTTCAACATCTTCAATGAAGCCACGCGGTTTTTAGTTTATAATACTTTACACACCAGGCCTTGTATGTATATATGGATATTTGACTATCACACCTTGCTAGCTAGCATCCATGATTCATGACTTGTGTTCCAGATAATGGTCAATGATCAAACTTCTCAACCAATCAATGCGTATGCTATTATGATCAGAATGTTGTCTTCAAATATCTTGTAAGTTGCCTAATAATTTAATTTTTAGAGTTGAATTGGTTCTTTGATATGTATCACCAAGTAATTATAAGTTTGAATCTCATCATTTCTATTTATTTGATAAAAATTAAATACAAACAAGTACGAGTCTGTGCAAGTTTCAGACTCATAAGACTTTTACTTGAGGGATATGTTAAAAAATAATATAAATCATATATTGAGATTGATAACTTAAGCTTTTGAATTGAATTAATTCTTCAACAAACAAAAACTTCAATAATAGGTAGAGAGAGGGATTGGATTAATCTTGAATTAAAAAATCAAGGATGCAATTACATTTTCTAAGATCATAAATCAAAATCACAGGGACTTCTTGAACCAAGCGTACAGTACGCCCTTCTATATTGCATTTATGTGGGAATTAATTGGCTTACGGAATCCA
>Ga0307515_10009669_pt1 | contig 18602 bp, 14 predicted proteins | sample 17_EM_MG_FD_194513 | JGI IMG/M metagenome (GOLD analysis project Ga0307515, IMG submission 194513) | Populus trichocarpa ectomycorrhiza microbial communities from riparian zone in the Pacific Northwest, United States - 17_EM | ecosystem: Host-associated > Plants > Roots > Unclassified | place...
CATATGGTACTGATCGGTTGTGGGACTTATGGGTTCGTACGTTTGCGTACGTTGAACGGTTATTTGATTGTTGTCATTCTTTTCTACTCTTGTACGGGATTATGCAGCCCAGGGGGTCTGCACCTAAAGAGGGGGATAATGTAATGGCACAGCTGCACGTGACGTGTCCAGGGCCGGGTAATACCCGCTTCATATAGTCGGCTCGCCACGAGCCTTAGATCTCTAGCGATAATCTTACTTTACTTACCTTTATACTACTCTACAATATTGACATCCAGGTGTGCAACCGTATCTACTGATATTCCTTCCTACGAGGCCATACACGGGCGTATGCCTTTACAGTAGCATAGCCCTTGGATTCTACCAGATGCAACACCTGAAATCGTTGATGCTCTGTTGACGCTCATTTTCACAATGGGGCTGTGACCATGTCGCTTGCTCTATTGAGCATAAAGGCTGGCGATACATCGATTATATGCAAATGACGTAGCATAGCCCTTGGATTATACCTGATGCAACACCCAAGATTGTTGATGCTCTGTTGACACTCTGTTGACGCTCTGTTGACGCTATGTTGACGCTCATTTTCAGATGAAGCGACATCGACATTAATGGTATTGCCTATATAGGCAGCCAATACTTCGATTATGCATAAATGCTGTAGTACAGCCCTTGCATTATGCAAAATTCATCACCCAAAATAGTTGATGCTCTGTTAATGCTCTGTTGACGCTCTATTGACGCTCTGTTGACGCTCTGTTGACGCTCATTGTCGGATGAAGCGACATCAACATGAACGGTATTGCCTATAACAGTGGCCAATACTTCGATTAAGCACAAATGCCGTAGCACAGCCCTTGGATTATACAAGATTCAACACCCAAAACAGTTGATGCTCTGTCAATGCTCTGTTGGCGCTCTGTTGACGCTCATTTTTGTTGTAGCGAAAACCACATTAGCCATGTTGCCCATAAAGGCAGCCAATACTTCAATTATGGGTAAAAGCCGTAGTATAGCCCTTGGATTATACACGATGCAACACCCGAAATCGTTGACGCTCCATTGACGCTCATTTTCAGAATGTGGTTGTTAAACTGTCGCTGTCACTTTTGCCCATGAAGGCTGCCAATACGTTGATTATGGATAACGGCAAGCAAATCGCTTCCCAAACAACCTACTTTCATGACCAAACATCGTTGACACTCTGTTGACGCTCATTTTCAGCATGGGGCTGTTACCATCTCACTTTCTCTTTTGCCTATAAAGGCTGCCGATACGTTGATTATGGATAACAGCGAGTAAATCGCATCCCAAACAACTTACTTACAAGACCAACAATCGATGCCACTCTGTTGACGCTCATTTTCAGCATGATGCGGTTACCGTGTCGCTTTCTCTCTTTCCTATAAAGGCGGCCGCTATGTTTGTTATGGACAACAGCGAGCAAATCGCTTCCTAATTAACTCACTTACAAGACCAAAACACATTGATGCTCCTTTGACACTTATTTTCAGAATGAGGCTGTTACCGCGTCGCTGTCTGTTTTGCCCATGGAGGCTGGCAATACCTTGATTATGGATAACAGCGAGCAAATCGCTTCCCAATTAAGTTGCTTACAAGTCCAAAAATCGTTGACGCTCCAGTGACGCTCACCATAAATATGTTCTAAAAGTTGTTGTATGGTCAATACTTTTGTACAAATAATCATATTGTCATTATTGACAGCCAATTTGTAATTTGTATGAATACTCAGTTGTATCCAAAAGCATTGTGGCATCTCAATGTCTGATCCAGTGATGCACATGATCTCTGAGCAATGGATAACGTAGCGCTGTCACATTCCAGCGCTTTCAGCTGGCAATTTACTGCATGTAGATCCATACACTCATTTTTCATTAATATAGCCCAACTTCCTCATATTGCCCTATGCAGTTCCTTCTCCTCGATTTTCATGACCTACCATAAGCAATTCTCAAAATGTTCACTATGTGCACCAGGTCTAAACGCAGACTGACGTAGTTGGATGTATGGATGAATGCAACATGATGGTGGTCATTAATACAGATTTGCGTTGCGCATTGACCGCTCCTTCTATGAGTGGTACGCCATTACTGACTCAAATTTTGTTAGTCAATTTTGTCTCCAATTTAGATTGCGCGTTGTCACTTATCTGTAAGAGGCAGGATGATATCCGGTTGATCAACCGTCAATCAACTCGGTTTGGAGTTTAGAACCTTCGTATGGCCCGTATGACCCTTGCACATGCACAGACGAATTATGATATCTCACAATTTGGTCACTGAAATCAAAAAAATGTTGACACATAGCAAAATAGGTACACCAATTACTTCTTGTGGAGATAAGTCTTCAATAATCACTAATTGTGCAGGTAGCGTACCGATGACAAACGAGCCATTACAATATGTTCATCTGAATCCAATTCCTCTATGGTAATTAGCTTGGGAGGTTACATGCAGGGGTGAAAGCTTACGGGTTAAACAGTCTTCCATTTGTTTATCGGTGATGAATTCAGTACCTCGTCGGGTGTCAGAGCCGATATGCATATGTAAGACCGTGGTTCCCCGGATGCCAATCTCTGATGGCAACTTTCTGTGTGTGGAGTTCCATGTGGCATTGCGATTTTCTACTTTCACTATCGGGTATCTCCATCAGCTCCCCGAATGTTTTCTGTGCAGTAGCAGGTGCACACTGATCCAATTGCGGGTTAATGACTACCTTAACTGTCAATATGGCTGTTCTGTACCTCAAATCTTACTAATGATGCAAGACGAAAAATCGTTCACACTCAATTTCATGATGTAGCAGCGAGCTTGTCTCTGCTTGTTTTGATTATAAAGGCAGCCAATAAATCGAACAAAGACAATGATGTACCAAAGTTAATATTTTGCACAAGACAGTGGGATATCTGAATGCGACCATAAATAGAAAAACCCGAAATCTAGAACCGGAGATTGAACCCGACAGATCTAGCCAACCCCAGCAAAACCCGCGGGTTGACGGGTACTGGTCCGGGTTCGGCCCGCCGAGAAGCTGCAGGTCAGGTTTTTGGCCAGTTTTGGAACCGAACCGAACCATTTTTCCGGTCCAAACCCGGACCGCTGGCGGGTTACCCGGACCCGTTGCTAACACTATTTGTCACCTGTCACTATATGATTCACTACTACTTGCATGATAGGAGCGATGCATGACGTAGCCATATTATGTTCCAGCACTTTGGGCTGGCAATTTGCGGCATGCAGATCCAGCCACTGATTTTTGATTAATATCGCCTGACTGTCCCACCATTCCTAATCCAGCTCCATTTCCTGGATTTCCATGCCCTACAATAAGCAATTTTCAAAATCTCGACCATGTGGACCAGGGCTGAGAGGAGAGGTATACAGTTCAATGAATGGAGGAACACAGCATTACGGTGGTCATGGATACGGGTTTGTATTGCACTTTGACGGCTCCTTCCATGACTCGTATGACATCACTTACCTCAAAGTTGTTGGTAAATTTTGTCACCCATTTAGATGTTGCTTCTGCACTTAACTGTAACAGGCAAGATGAAAACTGGCTTATTGGTCATCTAATGGCGTGATTTGGAGTTGACTGCATTTGAATGGTGCGTACGACCCTTGCACATGCACAGATGAATTATCATGTCTCACAAGTTAGTCACTGAAATCAAGACAAAGCTGACATGTAGCAAAATACGAATGCACATTGCTTTTCACAGCTATACTTGGTCAAAAATTTCAATTTGCCTATCTATTCCTACGCAGACGCAGGAGCTGTCAGCATTTCTTTGTCCGAATCCGATTTCTATATGGTAATTAGCTTGGGAGGCAATATGGAGTGGTAAAATCTTACCGGTTCAACCGGCGTCGCATACCTAGTCTGCGACAAATCGCACACCTCGCTGGGCAGCAGAGAAGATATGTGTTTGGGCGTCTGTGGTTTCCCTGAACCTAGTCTCATATGGCTACTCCCTTGTCGAGAAGTACCTTGCGGCATCTGCTATAGTCAGGGGACGATATAAAGAGTCTCTCTAAGCTCTCCAAATGTCGTCGGGGGAGGTGCCGCTGCAACTTGATCCATTTGGGACTTAACGACTGTTGGAACATTGTATTCAGTCGTTGGGTACTTATCTCGTTCGCGGACGTGGTCGGCCGCGTCCCCCCATCCCAGTTGAGTCAATTTGATAAGCTTCATCTGCTTCTGCCAAAACCTCTCCATGCAGTGTTGTACCGTTTTGGAGATTGTGCCCATCACCCAGCCGGGTTCGTCATCTTCCCTCAGCCTGCCCTGCTCTGTATGTTCGTCATCTTCCTCATCATCCACATCCTCCTCATTGTTGGAACTTGGAAGATCACTCAGACTGTCTCCGATAGCATTCAGCATCTCATCAAATGTCTTTTCAGGCTTTCTCACGGTCAATCCCGCCTTTTCAACATTGCTCATATCTTCTTGATTCTGCTTAATTGCTGTCTCTGTGTCTTCAACTGGGTTTCATGCCACCACGGTCTCTCCCTCCACATAATCCTCTATGTATTGCTCTTTCTCTTCATTGCTCAAAAAGTGCCACGTTTCTCGTTTTTTCTCCGCCGCAAGCTTCTTTTGCATTGGAAGCTACACAATGCTCCTGGGGCACGGAACCTTTCTGCCGCCAACCCACACTTCCCAACATTGGCTTGATGATGTTGTTGTGTGGACTGCTTTGTCGATTCGGCATATTTGCCTGCCGGGAGAGGGGAATGGTTTTTTTTGGAGCATTGGCCATTGTATTTCGTGTTGACTGTTATTGGGAGAGATGTTGGATGTTGCAAGATATGGACCATATGGAGGCAAGTTGTGTCTTGTATATCAAGGTTGGTACGCTTGATGAACTTGAACGAAGCAAATTCAGTGTTTTGACCATCAGTAAATTGGGAATAGTCATGATAACCGTACGAGATGACTCCATTTTTGGCGTCAGCTTCATGTACGATCTTGGTGTTCACTTGAGACAAACATCACCAGACGTCCTTTCCGTCAAAGACTGTCCTGTGTATATGTAACATTAATGAGATTTCGGCTGTCGTACACTTCAATTTAACCCTGGAAACAAACATACAACATTGGACCAACTCTCTACCAATCGTGGCACTGTGGGAAACCCCTGCAACCTGCAGCGATTCGCAGGCGGATTCATCTTGAGTAGAACGTCCAAGTTGGTGGTCACTCAGTCTATTTCGACTTGAAGCTAACTATATATTCCTCAGAACTTCCCACTTCTTTTGGTTATCATCTTCCTCTCCTTTTCCACAGCAGCCAGTCATGGCTACACAAATACCTCAGACAGGTGAGGGCAGATCCGAATCGAGCGAAATGATGGGCGCTTCATCCAATGCGTCACTTGAACGGACACTGCAACAACGCAGACAGCGGTTAGTCCACTATGAAGCTGTCTATGTAGCTACCAAAAATATGACCCAGCACGCAAACTTACAAATCATCCGTAAAACCAGAAGCAACATGAACCAGAAGCAGCATGCAATAGGATGTGAGTACGTCCATATCATGGTAGACCGCTGTCAGTTGATCACATAATACACAGCGGGTATACGGAGGGACCTAAGTGACCAATATATCACTGTCCGTGACAGGAAACCCTCATGGTCGACCAAGGCCCTTGTCCACACAGTCCAGAAAATTGAACATCACGATGTTGTCAGCTCTGGCATTTTATTGGACCAATTTCGTGATAAGTGTCCCCAAGAATGGACGAAAATGAATTTAAACTCCTTGGAGGAGGCTACAGAAGCGTATATGGTAGAGGTGATTGCCGATTCTCAGTTTTAGAAGCAGCTACAAATTTCTTGTAGGTTTTGAACATGTCTGCTACTATGGCAAGGCAAGGAGGTCGGGTAGAGCTACAACAGTCAGACATGCGCCTTGCCTTTAATTTGGCAGAAATGGCCAAAGAAGGGTTTTCGTGCGCCGCGATGGAGGAAACGCAACACCTGATCAAGAAACCTCGCACAGAAGTCCGAGAAGAGAAGAAGCGGGTTGTTGAATCTCCTGGGCATTGAAAGGTGAAAGCTGCGATAGAATGACACCCGGCAATGGATTATTAAAATCAAACTGACGGCTGCCTTCCTTGCCAAAATGGCACAGCGAAGAATTCACGGACATGCTGGAGGCACCAAGGAACGGGTGCACCTCCTCAAGTCCGACCAAAACAGCCGACACCAGAACTGACGCCACTTCCACCCGGAATGCCACCTGCACAACCCGGTGACAATCATGGCACTCAAAGTTCCCATATCGCAAATCTGCCTGCCGGATATGAATATAAACCTAATCCCCTTCCCAGCACTCAATTCATCAATCATGATGCATCTGCCAAGGATAGCGAGCACGATGAAGATTGTATTCTGGATTTGCGGATTGATGAAGGAACATCCACTGGGTAGTATACTATCTGCTGCATGGTAATACGGCTAACCTCCATTTTGCAGACGACAGCAGCCTATTAAGTGAAACAGCAAGTGGAAATGAACATGGGTCGTAAGGGACGTGATTTTTCGGTGTAGTATTATCTACAATTACCAGACACTTTATAGTATGTTTTAAAGGATCTATTTATATGTATTATTAAAGAACAATGTAGTGATAAACAAGATAGTACATGAAGACGATGGAAAGGCTGTTAAAACACCATTAATGATATATTCCGCCAAATGAAATGATGGTATATTGTGCATATGCCTGTGGCAAAATGAACATCAAAGGAGCGTCAACGATTTCTGGTCCTGTAAGTCGGGTAATAAAAATGCGACTTCGTAGTAATTACACATACTGGATCTGTTGCCATCCTTTATAGGCAAAAATGAAAGCGAGAGGCTCGCTGCCCCATCCTGAAAATGAGTGTCAATGGAGCGTCAACAATTTTTGGTCCTGTAAGTGGGGTAATACACAAGCAATTTGGTAGTGAATACACATAATGGAAGTGTTGCCACCCTTTATAGGCAAAAGTGAAAGCAACACACTCCCTGCCCCATCTTGAAAATGAGCGTCAACAGAGCATCAATGATTTTAGTTCTTGTTAGTCCGGTAATTAAGAAGTAATTTTGACGTGGTTATACATAACAACAAGATTGACAACCTTTATACCCAAAAAGGAAAGCGAGATGCTCCCTTCCCCATCTTGAAAATGAGCATCAACGGACCGTCAATGATGTTTGGTCGTGTGAGTCGGGTCATACAAACGTGATTTGGTAGGGAATACACATAATGGAAGTGTTGCCACCTTTTATAGGCAAAAGAGAAAGCAACATGCTCCCTGCCCCATCTTGTAAATGAGCATCAATGGAGCACCAACAATTTTAGGTCTTGTTAGTCTGGTAATTATGAAGTAATTTTTTAGTGGTTATACATAACAACAGCATTGACAACCTTTAAATGCGAAAAAGAAAGCGAGATGCTCCCTGTCCCATCTTCAAAATGAGCGTCAACGGAGGGTCAACGATTTTTGGTCCTGTAAGTTGGGTAATAAAAACGCGATTTGGTAGTGATTACACATAATGGAAGTGTTGCCATCCTTTATAGGCAAAAAATAAAGTGACACGCTCCCTGCCCCATCTTGGAAATAAGCGTCAACAGAGTGTCAACAATCTTGGGCCTTTGATCATGGTTGATTGAAGCGCGCTGTCACTGTTAAAGTCTATATACTCAGTTTTGGCCGTTTTTGTAGTCTAAAACACCCGTGAACACTTAGTTGCACCATAGTAAATGAAATAAGTTGTCACTGTTCAGGACGCTATCACGGAAATATCACTTGCTTGATTGCTTATAAATTCAGCCAACCACTCGTTTATAGATACATGCGATTACGCGCCACTTAGATTACCGAAGATGCAAGACCATCAATTGTTGACGCTCCATTGATGCTCATTGTCAGGATGGGGTAGGAAGTGTCTCTCCACTGGTTTTCTATATAAAGGCTGTCAATATATCAGAAAATGACAATGCCGTACCATAGTCAATATTTTGCAATTAGCAGTAGGATATCTGAATGCGACCATAAATGGAAAAACCCGAAATGCAGAGCCGGATATTGAATCTCACCGGTGTAGCCGAACTAGTGTTAGCAATGGTTTGGGGTTACCCGTCTTTGCTCCAGGTTGGAACTGGAACCGAGGCCCCGGTCCTGGTTAGAAACCGCCAAGGAACCCGACCCGCTGTGTCTTCGCGGGTTTGTTACCCAGACCAGACATAGAACCGTGGGTTTTTGGCTGGGTTGGAATAGGACTGCGGTTCAAACTATACAGTTCCTACAGCGTTGCCTCGAATTAAGTATTCGAGTTGTGATTGTATCATGACTTGGTCAATACGTAGATTGTTCAGTATTGGCGGCTCTTTCGCCTCCCGAATTCGAATTCGCAATCCAACTGGTATTCTTTGAGTCGTTGTGGAATATGGGCAGATTGTAAGCGAAATTTGAAGGTTGTTGATCGCGACTCAACGAATACTTGTCGTATCGCAAATCTGAAAGTGGGAGGTGAAAGAGCGAATAAAGCTGCACAATCTACATATTGATCATGTTGTGATACGATCAAAACTCAAATTGTTAATTGGAGCCATAATTGTGAAGTTGAAATGCCAGGTTTTTGGTGGTAAAAGCGGCCCAATTGCAATGGTCCGGGTTTTCGTGTGGTAAGAACCGTTGCCACGGTTCGGTTCCGGTTCCAACCCTTACCCGCAACTGTTGCTAACACCAAGCCGAAGACCGCGAAACACGCAGGTTGACGGGTACAGGTCCGGGTTTGGCCCACCAAGAGGCCGCGGGTTGGGATTGTGGAAGGGTCTAAAACCAAACCGACCCGTTTTTATGATCCAAACCCGCACTGCTGGTGGGTTACCCGGACACATTGCAAACACTTCCTTTATAGGAAAAACAGAAAACGACAAGCTCCCTGCCCCATCATGACAATGAGCATCAACAGAGTGTCAACGATCGGTGGTCATGCATCTTGGGTATTCTGGGGGGCGACAAGTCACAGACAGTCAGAAACGTAGTATTGGCTGCCGTGATCCAAAAAAAGCAAAGGCACATGCTCCCTGCCCCATCTTGAAAATGAGTGCAAATGGAGGGTCAACGATTGTTGGCCTCGCATCATGGTTAATCACAGCACAATGTGGCCGTTTTTGTCCATATACACCATTTTGACTGTTTTTGTATGTCAAAAGGTTCAAGAATACTTAGGGGTACATCAGCAAAACATATTTCCGTCCGGGCGGAATGGCTGCGTCCGAGTGGACACGCAAAGTCTTAGCGGTCAGAGACTTCCCAGTGGTGGATTACTCTGGGCCCAGTGTCGATACCACTTGTCACGTTGCAAATCGCATTCCGATCGCCGTTTCACTGTTTCTTCTCGCTCTGTCGGACTTCTATTTTAAACAAACACTCTGGTATTGTGGCCAACTGTGACCATACGTCGGAATGGGTTCATTAGGTACACGTTTGGATCGGGATTGCAATGCAATGGGTGATGGTGCAAAAATCTTTCCTAACGTTCCTTCTACATTAAGCTCAACGAGCATAACAATGACAGAAGATATGATACTACCCGGCCGTGAGGATCTACGCAATTGTGTGGATCCATGAAATCGCGGAAAGAGCGAGTGAGACCAAATGTTGGGAATGATAGAGAGTGTATTATCATTGTATGACAAGATGAAATGAAAATGGGATGCTGTCTATCTACCCCGGGGTCTCCCGAATATATACTTTGCGTCGCTCATTCCACCTCCGTTACCCATGTATCTCCATACACCCACCGTCTCTCCTTGAAGACATTCTTGGAGGCCATGATCGATTGAGTGTGGAGATGCACTCGGAGGCTGTGATCGAGAGAGTTTGGAGATGCTCTTGGGGGCCGAAATCGAGTGAACTCAGAAGATGCACTTGGAGGCCATGATCAATCGAGTTTGGAGATGCACTTTGAGGCTGTGACCGAGCGAGTTTGGAGATGCACTTGCAGGCTATGATTGAGCGAGATTGGAGGAGTACTTGGAGGCGGTCGATTTGGAGGGAGGCGCGACAGCAGCTGAGACTCTATTCATTGGTTATCTTGTAATTGTGGGAATGTGGAGAGTTGAGTACAACAGCCGCCGAGAGATGAGAAACTGGCTGGGAGTGGGAGACTGTCGATCTTGGGATGATGCTGTACTTGGAGTATGCTGAAGGGACGACAGACAATCTTTGGTGTATGCTGTACTCAGTGTATGCTGTACTCGGTGTATGCTGCACTCAGTGTTAACTCATGATTTTGGTATGGAGAGATAGAGAGGGATGACTTAACTTTGTGTTGTTAGGTGATGGTAGAGTTGAGCACAAGAAAGAGAGAGATCAGAGGAGATGGGGGAAATCATCATGAGAAGCTGGGACTTAGAGAATTTCGTGTGCGACTCAATTGACCATGCCCGATACGGCAGGTACGAGTCCCGATCCGGTGGGTTACAACACCAATACATGGTCTTCCAAACCCAATCAGGCAAGTCGTGCTCCTGATTTCTCATAGCCGCTCGTATCCGGCATATGGTTCTCATCTTGATCCCCCATCTCTCTCTTTCTCGTCCACAACTCTACCATCATCACAAGAACACAAAGTTAAGTCATCCCTCTCCATCTCTCCATGCCATCTTCACGAGTTAACACTGAGTACAGAATACACTGAGTACAGCATACACCGAAGATTGTCTGTTGTCCCTTCATTCTCACAATTTCGAGTTCACCCCTGGTTGTAGCTTCAGCATCCAGTGTACCTCCCTACCTATCCACCGCCACCAGCCAGTTCTCCATCTGAGCTTCATAGGTGATGTCACCTTGTCACATACCCACGGTTGCGAGTAAACTAACTGATGAATTGAGTCCGGGCGCGGCGTCCATCGACCCCCTCCAAGTACTTGTCCACACTCGCTCGATCACCGCATCCAAGTGTATCTCCAAACTCGCTCGATCACATCCTCCAAGTGCATCTCCAAACTCGCTCGATCCCGGCCTCCAACTGCATCTCTGTGTTCACTCGATCCCATTCTCCAAGTACATATCCAAACTCGCTCAATCACGGCCTCCAAGTGTATCTCCAAATATGCTCGATTACTGCTTCCAAGTGCATCTCCAAAGTTGCTCAATCACGGCCTCGGAGTATATCACTGAGTTCACTCGATCATCATTTCCTGGCACACCTCAAATTCCTCTCAAGTGGCGCCTTCAGCCAGTCTAGATATAACGTGTGTGGATGGGTAGCTATATAGATACATAGATACGTAGATGAGAATACAAACCGAATACATGACTGTGATTCGAGGTGCACCCAGACATGTCGCCAGCACTCCCAGGTGCTCCCAGGCTTGTCGTCGGCGCTCCTAGTTCCTCTGAAGACCGGCAGGAATGCCCTCCCAGGGTCTGATACTCTCCTGAAATTGACGCATCTAAGTTTACACTCCACATCGTCTCAGACACTCCCGGAGGCTCCCAGTGACTAAAATACGTTTTGGTGATGCTATGCAACACGACCCGTCTCCTGGGCAACAGGAAGCATGTAATTCTCCGTCAGAGGGTACGAGGTTCCGTCAGAGCCGTCAGAGCCATCCGGAACACCTGGGTGTTTCTGAAGGAAACAAGAGTTGTTGCTGATTTAGCTTTATAAATGAAATCACCCAACGGACCAGTTGTTGCAGTCCAAACCCAGACCGCTGGCAGGCTACCCAGACCCGTTGCTAACACTATGTAGATGTCATGCACTGTTTTGCCTGAAATGGCTGCTATGATGTCCTATATGAATTATTGCTACAAAGCGACACTTAGATTATGCAAGATGCAAGACCAAAAATCATTGACACTCCATTGACGCTCATTTTCAGAATGGGGCAGGGAGCATGTCGCTTGTGTTTTTGCCCCTAACAGCGGCCAATACCTCATTTATAGATGATTGCAACCAATCTCCACTTAGATTATGCAAGATGCAAAGCTAAAAATTGTTGATGCTCCATTGACACTGATTTTCAGAATGGGGCAGTGACTGTATCACTCCCTGTTTTGCCCATAAAGGCTGCCAATAAGTTGGTTATGAGTAACAGCAACCAAATCACTTTTCAATTACCTTACTTACAAGACCAAAAATCTTTGGCACTCTGTTGACTCACATTTTAATCTATTGTACATTCAAAATTTGCTGCCATCGATAATTGTGTTTATAATTATTTACAATTATTGGATGCATTTCAGACTTACTGAAACTGGGCCCTTTGGCAAAGCCGAGCCCACTAATATTCTTGCACTTGTCGCTCTCATTCTATTAAAATTTATATATCGTGCTAAATGATTCATTTCACCTGCTATACTTCAGCTTATCAACCAATATTCACATGCGACTGCTCACTATTCTCCCATAATATTTGTCTAAATGAACTTCTTGGTCAAGCAACATACAGAACCCGGTGAAAACATACTGATGCATTCTGTCCTACGTTTTCTTGTTTCCCTTATTCCTACTCGTTTCCATTGCATTTACCGTCATGAATCTATTTTCATCCAGTTATTTTGATCTCCATGTAGGCTGAATCAATTCGCAAAGATTTGGTGCAGCAGTTTCATCCCACTGATCTAGACTTTCTGGATCTGGGATGCTATTGTGTGGCCCAATATTGAATTCATCGTCTGCCTGCCAGTTGTCATTGCTCCCTTATGAATCATCCAAGTCACGACTTCAGTTAGGCCTATTTTCACTGTCCGGAATCCTGGCAGGGGCACTATCCACATCACTTTTGGCTGCATGACGGTCAATTATTTTTTATTTGGTGGACATTTAGTTCTTGAGTTTATCCACCAGGGAAGTCCTTTGCAGAGTAAGCTGGTGGCAAAGGTGATCTTTCCAACAATTTAGATGCAGCCACACCATCATGTTGAAACTTTGAACAGGATGCTTTGAGGATCTCATCAGAATGTGAAATGTATCCTATGGCTGTCATCTGCTTGTTTTGAGAGTGAGATTCTTTCTGTGCAGTACATAGGTTTTGGCTGCCCTGCCACATCTCCAAAAAGTCATGGACCTTGGCCATTCTGTGCAATTTTCTTTCCTCCACCTCTCTCTTCATTTCCATGTGATTTTCAGTTTTCGTCATATCCAATGCTTGGTCATCACCCACCATTATACTGTGATTGGCTTGAGCGAACTACCTTACCACGACTTTTTCTCGAAGGGTCTCGCATGTGGATTGTGACTGCATCTAGTAGATAACTTCTCGCCCAAGCGAAAGATTAGTCTCCACTCTGACACCATGTGATATGAAAGAGAATATATTGCTTGCCACATTAGCGAGATTGGCTTACGCTGATTGTGTTTCATCCTGTTGACGCCACCAGTCGATGATATCTGGTATCCAAATTGTACTGCCAAGCTCCATATGGTGGAAGTAGTGTTGGCAACAGTTCCAGACCGTCGCTTGGTGTCGAGGTCTGGGTCATAACCAATCCATTGCGAAATTGTCAGTGAGGGTTGTCAGTACAGCTGAACTGTCAATTTGGGTACGGTTCAATAGAAATCTCCTAACACCTCTCAATTGGGCGGGTTGTCAGCAGGTCACCCAGTGGGTCCATCTGTAGATTCATACAATGCTCTTGTTTGTGCTGTTTGATAATAGTATATTATAATAATCGCTTATACAACATCCAGTAATCACTATGTGCATGTTTTGCAGTTTGTGATATCGAGTATTTACAAATGCATGTTTTTCCATTTAGATTTTGTACTTTTGCCTTTGAAGGCAGTCAATAGTTCTGTTATGAGCTCAAGTCTCCATGCAATGCCTTGAATACCCAATACACAAGACCAAAAAGTGTTGACACTCTGTTGACGCTTATTTTCATGATGGGGTAACGCATATGTCATGCACTGTTTTGCATGAAAAGGCCACCATTACTTTGTATATGAATTATTGCCACAAAGCGACACTTAGATTACCCAAAATGCATGACCAAAGATTGTTAACCCTCCATTGACGCTCATTTTTTGAATGGGGTGGGGAGCGTGTCACTATTGTTTTTGCCTCTACATGTGGCCAATACCTCATTTATGGTAGTCTACAACCAATTGTTATCTAGATTACCCAAGATGCAAAGCCAAAAATTGTTGATGCTATGTTGACACTCATTTTGAGAAGGTGGCAGTGACTATGTCGCTTTCTCTTCTGCCTACAGGCGAGGACGTTGGGTGAAGAGACACTCGTGCTAAAATCCGTGACTTTGCGACGCGACACCACATCTAAAAACACCTCATGCCCAAACCAACCACCACAAGCAACTGACACGAGGCAACAATTGAGCAGAGAGTCAAGTGTAAAGAACTCCATGCAGCCGGGAAAAGATATCGCGAAATCGAAAAACCGACTGGGGTCAACATGGATGTCGCGCAACGTGCTGTCAAGCTCTGTACTGACCACAATCAATCCAAACCCACCTCATGCTCTGGGCCTGCACAGAAGCTCTCTCCGCACGACCAGCGATTCATAAGAAGACTCTCTGATAATACTCGCCAAGCAACACTTGCCGAGATTATGCGTTCCTCCTGCCTAAATGTCAAACCCCAGACAATAGGCACATATTTGTGACACATGAACCTTTATGTGCGTATTTGTCGCAAGAAGCCATGGCTTGATGCTGCACATCGCAGAATAAGAAAGAGATGGGCTAGAGATAGTGTTAGCAACGGTTCTGGGTTACCTGGCTTCGGTCCAGGTTGGACCCGGAACCGAGGCCCCGGTCCGGGTCAGGAACCACCAAGAAACGGAACCGCGCAAGTCTTGGCGGGTTGTTACCCAGACCGGACATATACCTGCGGGATTTTGGCCGGGTTGGAACCGGACCTCAGTTCCAATTGTACGGTTCCTACCACTTTGGCTGCGATTAAGTATTTGAGTTCTGATCGTATCATGACATGATGAATATGCAGATTGTCCAATTCTATGAGCTCGTTCACCTCCAGCAATCATATTTGCGATCCGACTGATATTCGTAGAGTGGCTGTGAAATAAGGTCAAATTGTAAACGAAATTCGCGAGTTTTCGATAGTGACTCGACGAGTAGTTGTCGGATCGCAAATCCGAATGCAGGAGGTGAATGAGCGGCTAGAACTGCACAATCTACATACTGATCATGTCATGATACGATCACAACTCAAATACTTAATTGGAGCCCAAGTTGTGAGGTTGAAATGCCGGGTTTTTGGTGGTAAAACCGGCCCAATGGCAACGGTCCGGGTTTTGGTGTGGTAAAAACCGTTGCCACGTTTCGGTTCCGGTCCCAACCCTAACCCGGAACCGTTCTAGCGGGTTGGAACCGTTGCTAATACTAGCTAGAGAGAGACGTATCTGGGATAAAAAGCGGTGGCGCAAGGTCGTTTATACAGATGAGATCACATTGGAGGTGGGACATACTGGACCACGGGGGAAGGTACGACGGCCACCAGCAACAGCATTTGAAGAAAAATACTTGGAGCCTACATTTGCTGGAGAGAAGCGACGTATCATGTTCTTTGCTGCCTTTACGTATGGTTGGCACTCTCCCTTAGTTGCTATGCGCAAACGGACAGAAAATGAGCGTACCAGTAAATTTGACAAACTGGGATTCAACTCTGTCCAGTATGTGAATGAAGTTTTCATTCCACATGTTCTACCGGAGTATGACCGACGAGGTGGTATGGATATTGGACTGGGGACTGTTGAGGATGGAGCAAAATATCACACTTCAAATTATACACGGAAATTCAGATTGATGAATTGGGTTCAGTGAATGGAATGGCCAGCCAATTCTCCAGAGCTCAACCCTATTGAAAATATTTGGTCTTGGTTTAAGAGAAGGTTTAGAGATCAATGTCTAGACTCTAAGCGGTACCCCAATGCAGATCAGGAGTTAATTGATCTTGCACTGGAAGTGTGGGAGAAAATGCCATGGCAGCAGGTATATAAAGTTATAGATAGTATGCCTGAGAGGATTGTCACTGTAATTCGCAGACATGGAGGAGCAACAAAGTGGTAGAATGGGGGCTAGCATGTTTAGAAGCACTCTTTGTATTCTCTTTCTAATTTAATGGTTGGTTGTTGTGTAAGTGGGTAGTCTCTTGGTGGCTATACCTACTGGCAGGCATGCGAAGCCCCGCTGTCTCTTCACCCAATGTCCTCGACTGTATAAGAGCTGCAAATGTGTTGGTAATGTATAACAGAGACCAAATCACGCTTCAATCGCCTGACTTACAAGACGAAAAATAGTGGACGCTCCATTAACACTCATTTTCAGAATCGGGCAGTGACTGTGTCATTTGCTCTTTTACCTATACAGGTTGCCAATATGTCGGTTGTGCATAACAGCAACCAAATCACTGTTCAATTACCTTACCTGCCAGATCTAACATCATTGACACTCCATTGCCACTCATTTTCAGAATGGGGTAGTGACTGTGTCGCTTGCTGTTTCGCCTGTAAAGGCTGCCAATATGTCGCTTATGCATAACAGCGACCAAATCACTTTTCAATTACCTAACTTACAAGACGAAAAATCTTTGACGCTCCCAAATGCTCATCTCGATATATTGTCTATTCAAAATCTGTGGCCATCGATCATTGCATTTATAATTATTCGAACTTATTGGGTGCCTTTCTGACTGATTTAGACTCAGCCCATTTGCAAAGCCGAACCTAGTAACATTCTTGCACTGGTCGCTCTCATTCTATTAAAATTTATACATCTTGTCAAGTGATTCATTTTGCCTGCTAAACCTCTGTTTGTTAACCAATATTCACATGCAACTGCTCACAATTCTCCCATGATAGTTCTCTAAGTGATATTCTCGGTCAAACAACGTACAGAACCTGGTGAAAATACATTGACACATTTTGCCCTACTTTTTCTTGTTCCCCTTATTCCTTCTGGTTTCCATTGTATTGACAGTCATCAACAGCTGTTCAGCCTTTCTCTTTCGCCTCCATGTTGGCCGAATCTATCTGGGAACAATCTGTAGGGCACTCACATCCAGCTGCTCTAGGCGTTGCAGATCCTCAATGCCATTGTCTATCACAACATCGGATTCATTGTCTGCTCCCAGTCGTCTTTGCTCGCTTACGGATTATCCAAGTCGCCATTCCAATCAAGTCAATTTTAGGTGTCCAAAACGCTTTCAGTTGCACTATCCTCATCACATTCGGCTTTATGACATATGATTCTGTTGAATCAGCAGACATTTAACATTTGAGTTTGGCTTCAATGGAGGTCCTTTGCAGAAAAAGCTGGTGGCAAAGGTGATCTTTTGGACAATTCAAATGCAGCCGCACCATCATGTGGAAAGTTTGACCAGGATGCGTTGACCATCGCTTCAGTATCTGAAAAGTATCCTACGGCTGTCATTTGCTTGCGTTGAGTGCCAGATTCCTTCTGTATAGCACGTAGGTTTTGGCTGCCCTGCCACATCTCCAAAATGTCATGGACCTTGGCCATTCTGTGGATTTTTCTTTCCCACGCCTCTCTGTTCACTTCCAAGTTGTGGTCAGTATTCATCATATCCCGTACTGGGTCATCGTGTGCCAAAATCCTGAGATTGTCTCCAGCAATCTGCCTTACGATGACTGTTTCGCGAAGGTTCTCACCTGTGGTTACTGACTGCCTCCAGCCGATTAGGTCTCGCCAAAGGGAAAAGCTGGCCTCCACTCTGACACTATGTGGTATGGTTGAGGTTATATCTCGTGCCACATTGGAGAGATCAGCGAACCATGTGTGAGTTTCTTCTTGTTAACGCCACCAGTTGGTGATGTCCAGTATCCAAAATTTACTACTAATTGCCACAGGGTCAGATTGTTAATCATTAAGATTCAGATTAATTTGCCCCCAGTCCTGTGGTAATTCAGACCGTGAATATAAATAGACCCTTGTGGTTGTCACTAAGTGTGCTGCACTATCGCTTTGTCCAAGTGTCGTTTCAGCCACTTGTATAGGCATTTAGTATTCTTCATCATCACTGGACGAATCAAATGGATCATAAGAAGATTAGCCAGATCCGGATGACATTGTGGAGAGGAACAGATTGTTGCTTGGTATGCTTTCACGTTCAATGACAGGCACACGTCAATGTTTGGCACTGTAATCATTCTCCACATACTTCAGAAACTCCTCTTGGTATTGAGTAGTATAAGAAGTCTCGTCCTCAGAATTGATATCCATGCACTTGTCTCACTTCCTAAACAATCGCAACTTCCAGAAAGGATCAAGAATGTGTGCTGTAATGTGATGCATACCCGTCGTTGGAGTAACTGCAGCATAATATTAGGACAACATCTGTCGCATGAACTTCGCGGCAAAGTATCCCCTGGATCGTAACAGTTCCCGGACCATACAGGCCGCCCGCGCAACCACCTCCCCACATGTCCAAAAATGATCATCAGAGGCCGTCCTTTTTATCAAGTCTTCTTTAGTAGCAAATAAAACTTTCTGTCAAAGTGAATTGTAAATTATATGTGATGTGACTTTGTAAGTCTTACTGCCCCACCAAAATTCGCTCTCTGAA
>Ga0307515_10009670_pt1 | contig 18600 bp, 10 predicted proteins | sample 17_EM_MG_FD_194513 | JGI IMG/M metagenome (GOLD analysis project Ga0307515, IMG submission 194513) | Populus trichocarpa ectomycorrhiza microbial communities from riparian zone in the Pacific Northwest, United States - 17_EM | ecosystem: Host-associated > Plants > Roots > Unclassified | place...
AGATTCCAAACAATAAACTTGATTACTAATTAACTCCAAGAATAAACTTCTTCTCCTTTCTCTCCCCTTTCATTTGGTTCTGATTTTCCAAGGCATTTATAGGGTTTTGCTAGGTTTTTTGATAGATTCAATCAATGATTGATCCATGCTTGGCCTTCTGATCAAAATGAGAGAGTTTTTGGTATATTTTTATAGTTGTGAACTTTGTACCTTGTTGGTTTTGCAACAAACTTGGTTTTGGAGATTTTGGTGATTTTGTTAAACTTGAAGACCAAGGAGTTGTTTCTAGCCTTTTGATCTTGAGAGAAACGTGGACAACATTTGATAAGAACCCACTAAGAAGGCTTAAAATGTGAACACATGAAAAATATGAGTGGTTTTTGCATAATGGATATCATAGTCATCGATGATTAAGTTACCTATTTTCGAAGCCTTGTCGAAGCAAATTCAACATCATTATAATTGACTACCACTTGAAGTTAATAAGGGGGTGCACTCATTTGGTTTGGATTCAACCTTGCTCAATTTAGAGGTTTGTAGCTTCACATCTATTCATTTGAAGGTGCCGACTAGATCAGTCAAGAATCTAAAAATACAGTGATGGTTAATTAGGTACAAGATGTAGTTAAGATCGCTGAAGAAAATGGGGTGTAAATGTTTGATGGGAGCAGCTGATCTTTGTAGAAGAGGTGTTTCTCATTCGAATGGTGGTGGTTACAGCCCCTGAAATTGTCGAATATGCCACATTCATTTGCCTGAAGTTACGTATTCGATCAACCAAAATTACCAAAGAAGAAGATAAACGGTGGTTGAACGACACGTCGTCTAGGTTAAACCGTAAGAATTAGGGTTTTTAATTTGAGATTTGACAAATTTCAATTTAGTTCTTATTCTTCCAATTTATTTTAACTTCACCTGTAATTGCCTCCCAACTTTTAATTTTATGCAACCCCACCCCTATCAAACTCAATTGTCAACTCCAAAGTTCAGTGCCTCTTCTAATTACGTCCTTAGTTCCCAATTTATGCAAATTGACATTTAATTTACCATCAAACTTTCAATTATCTTCAATTTGGCCCTTGATTTTGTTGATTTAAGTCCCTAATGTCTCACGTCTTTTATGGTTTGGTTCTTGGTTTTGAATTTCTTCAATCAAGTTTCTAATTGCCTATCAAACTTTAATATTTATGCAATTAAGCCCTTATTTAACCAAATTAGCTTTCTAAAATTACAATTCAACCCCAGACTTCAATTCCTTCTAATTAAAGCTCAAATTGAATTCAAAAATCAGTTTTTCTTGCAATTAAACCCTCAATAAATTCAATTAAAACTCTAAAGAATCCCAATTAAATAATTAAACATTCAATTTTGAATTTTTCTTTCCAAATTGAATTTTTCTTGTTAATAATGCCTTCATCAGTAAAAATTGAATTGTTAATGGTTTAACTTTGGATATTTTGATTCTCCCCAACCAGTCTTTGACAAATTTATGGACATTCTTCATGTTCTTCTCACTAATATATTTTTTTATTTTTCCAATTTTTAAATTTTTTTAAATTTTGTATTTTTTTTTTTGTATATTTATATGGGGTTTTAAAAATGTGTAACATCATCTTTAAATAGAAGTGTAATAGATAAAATGGGACAAACCGTTGAATGATACTTCTGTTTATGATATACAACTCGATGTACATTCTTCTTTTCGTGTGTATAAATTGGTTTCTGTATCCTCGATTTCACTAAAAATACGATGAAAAGTTCTTAAAGATCAAATAGATTTGAAAAACATGTTCTTGTGTTGCAAATAATATATATGAGTGCAATGTGCAAATTACAGATATGGCAACATGACGTGGCTTCGATGGCCGCAATTTGTGCCAACCTTGGGCCCCTTGGTGAGATAATGAAAACGTCCAAGGCATATCTCTCTTTGTGTCAGGTTGAGGGGTCTACTTAGATTCTTTATCTTTTAGGGGAACCGATTCTTTAATTTATTTCATGCCCATGCATGCACGGTTTGTGGTGGATACATCATGCTTGAAGAGTCTGGAAAATGCAACTTGCAACCATAGTTATAAAACCTAACCCAAGATTGACATGGGTTAGATAAGAATCATGGCCAGGTGTGTAACTTATTGACTGAAAAAAAAATTATGTTTTTTAATTATTTTTTAAAAATAAAAGGTTAATGATCCGATTTTATATCGGATCGATATTTACTTATTTTTTTTATATTGGAACAATCCAAATTCTTAATCGACCAGATCCCGAATTAACTTGAAAGACTCTTCTAGATTTTATAATAATGGTTGCAACATGGTGCTAGCTCAAATCTTACATGCAGACTAAACTCATGTTATTCTCATGTAATATGATGCATGCAACCAGATAAAGTTGAGAATAATTAGAAGATTTATTTTTTAATTTAGTTAATTTTTATTTATTTATATATTTAGTGTAATATATAATAATAAAGATAAAGATTACAATACTAGAATAATATATGTAATATTTCCTATATATATTCTATAAGATAGAAGAAAACAAGATCTCAAATATAATTGATTTATCCCATCGAGGCATATCTTTGTAAATGCATATTAAAAGAATGGTTACGAGGAAAAAAAATTGAAAGGATATGTTAGGATAGAGTCTTAACAATCCAAACTAAAATTTCAACAAACAAAAATTTAGTAATAAATTTTTATTATTTTAGTATCGATGCCTACGTTACAATCTTATCAAAGGACAAAAGATTTTACCTTTTTTTTCTAAGGAACTAAAGAATTGAATGTACAAAGCTAGTGCCAGAAATTCCATACTTTACAAATAAAATAAAATAAAAAAAAGGGAGTCGATGAATCTCCCAATTGAAGCAAGAAAGAAAGATTAAGTGGGCATGCACTTGATAAACATTTTCGTCATCAACGAACACCTTGCCACGTCTTAATCGTGGGATGAGGAATAATAATTAATCGAGAGTTTTTTTAACAAATAATTAATCAATAACTTTTTGCATTCACGAGGGAGATTTCATCAGAATCTTCGAAGCACTTATTCACACAAAAACAAAGTAATAGTCAGCAGACATGATTCCAATATTGCTCAATGCACTCAACACTTTGTTTTTATATTCTAAAAAACCTTCAAAATTCACTACACCCACCCACATTCGGTCAAGCAGTAGGTTCCATATTTGCTCACGGGCCGAAGTTGTGTACTTTCGGGGCGCCATGCTTGGCTTCTTTACTTGAACATTGTGCCTAGTGCAGTGCTTAAAGTCTAATTGCAAGATGATTGCCTGACCGAAAGTTTCATCATCGTTTGTTTGCTTTGAAGTTCAAAATTTTCAAAGTAAAGTACAACGTGATTTTGAAACAGAAAACATAAAGTTGCCGGAGATAAATCCAAATTTAACTGGTAGAAAAAATCCTTAAATGTCAGAAAAAAAAAACCCATGATCTTGTACAATCTTCTTATGCCAAACTGTATATAGGCTCATCATTAAGAAAGAGCTCAATATTATAGGTTTAGCCTATAAGAAAAGTTTAGTTTTCATAGGCTTGAGAAGAGCCTATTATTATTATATACTCAATTTAAATTTTAGGTTTATATTCTTCATTTTCTATTATATATATATATATATATATATATATATATTTCAGAATTTATTTCTCTAAAATATTATTATATTTTCTCTTTCTATAAAAATATTTACTTAAGCATACGAGAGTCCTTGCATCTATAAAAAAAAAACGTTTTGCAAATGTTAACTACCAGCCACCTTGGCTTACCTAACACCAAGCACCAGCTACCTTGGCTAGGAAGAATATATTAGATTGCTAGAACTAAGAGATAAACTAATTATCCAACATATAAGATTTGTTCCTAAACTACTTGGAATTTTTTAGACATCATCATTGGCATCGTCTATGGGAAACTGAAAACATCCACCAATTTCTTTCTAAAACTTGTTTTTGATATTTCTAAGTCATTCCATAGCAGACAACCAAGAAACACCTGGGCTAGGATGCGTGACGAATCTACTCATTACTGTAAACATTTCTACCCAGCAAGACCTTCAACAACTCATCAACCAAGTGCAAGTTCTTGCTCAAGTCGTGTTGTCAACCTAGGGGCAAAGTCAGACCTTGTCACCCCAGCAAGTCTTGGCACATATGTTAACACACTTGACCCCAACACTATCACCATCAGCCGTTCTCGATGCTCGTAGATAATTACACTACACAAAGGAACTAGACAGAATGATCTCCATGAGAGTATTTATATCCACATTCACCAAGTCCCTTCAGGGGCCACTCACTCCATTATGATACCCATGCACATAGTCGGTATTCTAGACACGCTTCTTTTGGCTACTGCAAGTTTGAACCATTGTGATACTCAGGGTTTTGAAGGCCTAACATATCATCTCAGGGTGCACTATCCTTGATAGGCAGTAAATTTATTTTTAAAATAAAATAATTGTATCTCTAACATACATTTCCTATATGCAGATCTCTAATGGGGCTTCTAGGCCTCATGAACTTTCTAATGGATTGACCATGGATCTTTCCAGTGTAATAACACCACTCTTCAATGGATAGACATGGTCTTCTTAATGCAATAACATCACTCTTCAATGAATGGATTTGGTCTCTCTAGTGCAATACCACCACTCTCTAAGGGATTGACTGAGGGTCTTTATAGTGCAATAGCATCACTCTCCAAGGGACCAGTGCAATAGCACCACTCTCTAAGGAATGGACCAAGAGCCTTCTTATTACAATAACACCACCCTCTAGGAGTTTCCCTCATCCTTTTAGAAATTCTTATAAGTATAGACTCACTTATAGAGGTCCCCCAGTCATTTAAAAGTTTTCTAAGTATAGACTCACCCTCTTTGGGTTCTCCTAATCACATAGAAATTTTTCTAAGTATAAGCTCACCCTTCATGGATTCTCTTCGGCCTCTTAGAAATTCTTCAGTATTAGCTTCTCCTCTAGGGGTCCCATCAACCTACTTAGAAATCTTTCTATGTATAGACTCCTTCTTTATAGGTCTCCCCTGGCTTATTAGAAAAAAAAAAGTATAAGTATAGATTCTTCTATGGTTTCACTTTACCCTCCTATAAAATCTTCTAATTAGGGGTTCTTCCTTCATAATTCCTCTCTATATGCTTAAAAATTGTTTCAATCATGGTGCATACCCCTACATACAGGCTCTTCATTATATTACTCGGGGTCTCCTCTCATCTTCTTATACAAAGAAAATTCAACAAGCTTGTCATGGTAATCAAGTATTTTTTTATAAAGTCTTTGTGTTTCAATATCTCAAAGAATTGGAGAGGCTAGTGATAAATCCAAATTCAACGGTCCTAAAAAATCCCAAAAGCCTAAAAAACCTATGATCTCAAGCAACGTGTCTAGGCCCAACTGCTCATATGCTCAGCCTAAGAGAGAGCCTAGCTTCCATGAGCTCGGCCTGTGGGAAAAGCCCAACATCATGGGCTCAACATATGAGAAGAGCCCAATATCATAGGCTCAGCCTAAAGGAAAAACCCTGCCTCCATGGGCTAAACTTGGAGGAAAAGGCCAGCTTCATAGGCTAAGTTTAAGGGAAAAACTCTACCCCATAGGCTCAGCCTAAGGGAAATGCACAACATCATGAGCTCAACGTAATGGAAAAGCTCAGCCCCTTGGACTAAGCCTAGGGAAAGAGCTCAGCCTCTTTGACTCAGCTTTGAGGAAGAACCCAACTTACTGAGCCAATACATTTTGGATCATACTCTCCTTATAAATTTAAGAGATGTGAGCTTTGTTTGATATGTGGAAAAAATAAAGTTAGTTAAGGTGTAAAATTTCTAATGCCAACATAGATGATTTACTTTGTTTGAGTTAGGGAGACAAATTTAACCATGCTATGCTAATGTTGACTCATCATTGAAGTCGTACCCAAAATTATCATTCTAACCTAGTCTATTAACAGGCTCATCATGTTTTCTAATATTGAAGTTGGTTGTATTTTTAATGTTAGGTTTTTTTTTAATATTTGGGTATAAGAACAAAAAAAAACACAATAACAAAATAAAAGGGTTGCAACAAATTTCAAGAATAAAACAAGGTTACGGTAAAATTGCTTTGGGTACCACCGGCTGCTATATATATAGCAGCCGGTGGTACCCAAAGCAATTTTATCGTGTGTGTGTGTGTATTTCCTATTATGACATGGATCTATACAATGACAATGATTAGAATTTTCCAAAGTTATTAAATCAGATTTGTCTCATGACCTCGTCCAAGGTCTTGGTTATAGGTTGGGAGGATTAACTCGGGTTAACCTAAGTTAATCCAAAAACATATTGCTTCAAGATAATAATAATAATAAAGTCAAAACCTTTTTGTTTTGAAAAAATAGTCAAACCAGGTTTTGACTTTGTTGATCAGAGTTGATTGGATTAAATCTCATTTAATTTTCTTTAATCCCAGATCGAGCAAAGTCTTGGATCGACCAAGTCATGGGTTGATTTGCCAGACATGATCGAATTTAATGACATTTTTTATTTTGGTATGTGCCTCTACAATGACTTTATTTCTCAATAGTGGGAAATACGGGTTTGATTTTGCTGATAGAGAACATGACTTGATGAGATGTAAAATTTTCTTGAATTTTATGAACCACTATAGGTGGCTTGTTTTTTAATTGAATTGGAAAAATAAATTTAATTTTACTATACTAAAATTAACTGAAGGATACATTATTGTTAACAAAATTTAAAAAACAATTTATCAGAATTCATTGGTTTGCACATTACTGATAGTACACCAAAAAATTAGGTTGTTTCTATATATATATACTCAAATATCTTGGCCCAAATGGTTGGAAACTTTCCAACCAAGCCTAGTGTTGCCCCGATCTGACCAATTCTACTCGAGATGCTCTTCTATGTATTTTTTTTTTTTGTTTTCATGTGCTGCCCACTCCAACTTTTCATATGATTTTTCTATGCATATACATGGTTTTTTATATGTAGAGCTGATACCTTTTTCTATGATAACAGTAAACCATCACCAATATTTTTCACTAATAGCATTCATAACACATCAACCAAGAGTCATCATGGCTGCCAAACCAATTTTTTCAACATTGATACAATCTCTTCTCGATGAAAAAATTTTAAAACCTGGTATATGAATACACTCAGTCACCCATGCAAGAGGCTATTCTAGTCAGCCATAACATTGTCATGAATACAACTGAAGAGCAATTTTTATCAAGAAAAACCATGAGAGCCAGACAAAACCATTGAAATCCAGGTCAGATACACACCTTCTAATCCTCATTTTATTTTTTCTCTTCCTATATTTTTTTTCCTTTACATGCACGCACTGACTTAAGTATTAAAAAGCTCTCCACTCCTTGCAAGGTTTATTTTTTTAGGACTCATCAACCCAATCAATGAAAAATTTAATTTATGTGAGAAGCTTTTTCACGACTTCATCCATCACCTTTTCCAATATCAAGTAATTACAAAGGTTATTTTTTCCTTTTATTTTCATTTTTTTATTAATTTATAAATAAAACACTCAATAATTTATTATTTCTTATGATCTTATCGTATCCCGTTCTCTTGAGGGAAAAAAAAAAGTTAGAATAACAGTACTTTCCAAAAGTTTCAAGAAAGAAAAGAAAAGAGGGAGCTCACTCAAAGGCTGAAGATGAATTGAAATTGAACACAATCAATCTTGTCTCACAAAGGGGAATATGCTTATCTTATCAATAGATAAAAAAAATAAAAAAAATATTAAATGGATGATTATGAATCCATATTTCTGCTCACATTAGATTGCGTTGCTTCAAAAGCAAATATCAATATGCACCCCCTTTTTTTTTCTCAGATAAATTGAGTTAAGAAAAGGCCATTTTCATCGTAGTAAAACTGGACCACTTGTTCTATGAAGAATAATCTAGCTAGCCTGGGAGATGAACAGAGAACAGAGAGTCTATGCTTACGGAGACAATGGCAACAGCAGAGTTATCAGCGCCTTCGATAGAGAGTATATATTTTTTATATTTCTTGATTTCATATAATAAAAATTTATTTTAAAAATTTATTTATATCTCATCTTTCTAAGCAAATACATTTGTATTTTTTTTTTCACTAGAATACTAACCAAACACATTAAGTACTGTATGAAGTTAAAAACTTTAATTTCTTATTATATTAAAAATTATAATAAATTTTTATACATCGATGCTCAGTTTTAGATAAGCTAACTATATGTCCACATCCCAATTAATGTTTCCCAAAAAAACCAATCTTTTTTTTATATGATATCTTTTGAAAACCAGGACTAAAATGATAATACAAATCAATTCCAAAAATTTATTTTAAGCCTTGAACTTCGAAACCATGACTCCGAGATCTAGGCTCGGCCGTCCCACATGTGGGAGACAAACTTGATGAGCCATAGGCCACGATTCTTAGTCAACTTTGTTGTTTTGTATGCATGGCTGTCTTTAATTAATTGCCATAAACGAAAGAAGAAGAGAAAAATGCACATACTACAGGTCATACATTGGATGGTTGCTTCTTTACTTTAACTTTTCCATGGGGTGATAAAAATTAGAGAGGAGGAGGAGGAGGCTACATTTATCTATGTAATTCAAATTATGCTATTGATGCTCTTTCAGACCAGACATAGTTTAAAACACGACATTACAGTGTGACAAACATGTATCATGAAGAACAAAAAATTTACTTATGTAGGCATGAAAATTGGATTTTGTGCTAAACAATGTTTGTGGAAATTAATCTAATCTTCCAATACCTGAAAAATAGTGATTTGATGAGACTTAGACCTTAATTAATTAGATCATGGAATGATTTCTAGCCTAACATGGTTAACTCTCTTAGTGTATCCAATTAAAGAATCTTAATTAAACACCTCCTTTGAGAAAGACTTTAAATCAAATAATTATATAGATCATCCCCATGATCCCACACAATCTAAGCGCATCCACTCTCACCCACAAGAAAACAAAACGAAAGACAAATCTTTTCAAATAATACATCAACATTAAATAATATTGTAAATCAATCATTTTCAATTACTCGGAGAATTGAAATGCCTTGCTTCCCGTTCATGCATCACCTGTTTTTCCTGAAAACTATGGGCTGCTGTGCCTATAAATATTGATCCTGTGTTGTTCATTGTCCACATATTCGAACCACAAATTAGGTGCCGAAGCTCATGTTTTCTTTAGCCGTACTCACTGCGTGAAAAGGCAAGTGTCTTGATGCATCATAATAACAAATAATAAGATTGCATAGACCGACCAATGTTTGGTGATTTTGATTTTAAATTTTTTAAAAAATAAAAGAACTGTTTGAATCAATTCGAAAAAATCCATTATAAATTAAAGGCCTATTAAAGCTTACCCGAAGGTATATTAATTCAAATTATACTTATTCGACTCTAACAAGTTTAGAACTAAATCAAACCAATTCAATTGATTTAGTTAGATTTAATATTTTGAAAAAACAATTTGTTCGGTTTGATTTTTTGATCCAACCAAAGTGTTTGAACCGATACTCCCCCTAACTACAATTAGAATTCATTATTTCTAAGTGTTTTTCCATGCCATGATAGTTTGGATGTTCATCAAATGAATTAGATGATTTTATTTATTGAGATTTTCTAAAGTATTTCACTTTATACACCCGATTTTGACGAGAATGATGCCCTAATTGTAAAGTCTTGAAGTGTAAACTCACCTAACCACCCAACATCCAACGGTCCATCAACTTTAATAGTAGTAACCTCTTCTACCTTTCCTTTTTGGTTAAATAAAGTATTGGTACATTAAGTCGTGAACCTGATCTCAAACTGCACTTTTTAGCCGAAGTTGGCTTCTAAAGTATTTATTGATAACATTATGATAATGATGGCAGTATACTACCATCTATCTTCTCTTATATGATGAAACCGTGTTGAAATTCCTCCCATAGCTTTGTTGAGCTGATGTTGAAGTCCACTAGATGTGTCATAGCTTTGTTGAGCTGATGTCGAAGTCCACCATATATGTGTATGAGTAGTTTCATTTGACAGGAAAAGAGACGCAGAGACTGATAGCTATTACTATGCATTGGAGGTAAGAACTAAGCCCATTAAAGATCTTGTATGAGCTTGTATAAAAGCCTTGATAATTGTTTGACGAAGTCCATTGGTAAGGCCAGCTACTTTACCAGGCCATTATCAGCCTTGATCGAAAAAGAAAAGGGATAAAAAACTCCTAGCTGGTTGTCACCACAGAAGGTGCTTCTTGTATGCATAATAACTTGGCTATAGATCTAATCTCAAGCTGCATTTTTTTCCCAAGTTGGTTGTTAAGCAAGTTAATAGCATAATTCTTTCTCACAGTTGAATATATGCAGTATGCAATGATATAGAAGCTCTGTTGAAGTTCTTTTCTCACAGTTTTGTTAGGTCGGTGTTTGGAGCCCACTACCACTTCGCAATTATTCTGAAAGCTTTGCTGGATTGATGTTTAAAGCCCACTGCATGTATGAATAGTTTGATTTGCAAGGAAAAGAGAAATTGCCGACACTACTATGGACTAGAGGTACAAAGTTTGCCTTCCGAAAGATCTGCTAGATGAAAGCCAGGTATGGCAATAATGATACCAGCTGATGATACAATCCAAAATAAATAAATAAAAATCTCTGCCTAAACGGCTGGAATTCTTTCAGCTATTTGTGCCAGTACGAATGGCTAGAAAATTTCACTCCAAAATCTCCCACATACTTGGTGTTGTACTGTTCTGACCAATCCTAGCCAGCACGCTTTTATGCATTCATTCATAATTTTTCTATGCACACACATTTATTTATATTTATGCAAAACATGTACGCTCACGGATAACCCGACCTAAAGCTTGGCTCATGAATGGAGTAGGTTGACCCATTCAATTCAAAATTATGATTTCAAGATTCTTTTTAAAAAATTAAAATAATATTATTTTATAAAAAATTAAACAGGATTTTGATTAGGTTACTGGTTCACATGCTGAGTCAAACGAGTTTGCCCATATTATCTTCTCCTCTGTTTAACTTGAAACCTAACATAGACTAAGTCCTGGAATAACCCATCAAGCGGAGCTTAGTTTAATAACACTGCCAATGAGATATAATTCATCCCCACATAATTGTTAGCCCAACTTAATTTATTTTTAATTTTCAAGAGAAAAGTTAATTTTCTGGAAACAAGTATCATCGCTTTATTGATAATTTATGTTATCGAATAGTGTTTAAAATTAGCCAAACCCTAAATGGGTTGTGAAGAAAGAAAAGCAAAATGGAGTCTTGAAGTGGGCTTAGTTAGTTTTACATGTTCACCAACGTACTTGACAGACCATTATACATGGGCCAGTGGATCGTGTTTTCCCGACCGAAGATACTTTGGGTTTAACCATGCACCACCAACAAAGGTAGTCGGGGGTTCCAACCATGTTGTCTATCAATTAAGCTTAAAGAGTGAGCCCCAAATGGTGGCCTTCACCCGACCCATTCTCGAGCCACCAATGGGGCCAGCTGAATTTTAAGGCAACAATCCACAATGGATTGGTCTTTGGAGCTGAAATGAAGAAGAAGGAAGAGAGAATGGAATTTTGTTGTAAATGGTTGGGGTGTTGCTGTTTTCATTTGATTTTAGCCACACAAATAAATTTGGCTTTGCAATGAAATAATAATAAAGCTTGAGATTGTGTTGATATAGGTTTCGAAATTCTATTTCTAACACAATTTTGTTTTCTACTATTGTTTGTGATATGTTGGGGCTAAAATAAAAAAAATTAAAAATTAAAAAAAACTTAAGTCATTGAAAACTATTTAATATTGTTATTAAACTCGACTTAACAGATCAACTTTTAAACTTCTCAACCCGACTCCTTGTCTAACTCGAGTTTAAAATTAAATTGTATGGAAGGTACTCCAACATGACCCAATCAACTTGACGGGTTTGAAAGAAACTAGGACAATCGGTAAAAAACATGATTTGGTTTTAAAAAAAATCTTAGATGACCTTTTCTTCAATATTGAAATGTCAATATATCGGATTGACTCAGATTTCGCTATGTAACCCGTTAGGTTTGTGATACGGGTGATGGACTCCATTGTGTTTAACATCTTTGTTTTTTTAAACTATTTTTTACTTAATTATAAGATAACAAAAATATATACTCGTAAATTCGAGTATAAACTAGATGTTGAGACATTTGTTTGAAAACGCAATATCCTCATTGAAAGTAAGTTCAAATAATTTATGAATGCAAATTTTAAATCAAACAAATATTAAAAAATAAAAATGAGATAAAAATAACAAAAATTAAAGAAAGAAAAAAGAGGGGAGAAATGTTAACAAAAAATGGGGGGAATGTAATTAAAAAAATGCCATGTTTTTCATTGTTCACATGAACAGTTAAAGAGGTAAATTGAAACACCATCTCTTCTAGATGTATTAAGCAATATCTAAATTTATATCCACATCCAATTCTTTCTTTTTTTTTCTTTTTTTTCATGTAATTAAAGTGTTCAAGATCTATACTCATGTTCAAATATCTAATACTAGACACGATTATTATAACGCAGTATCTGAAGGGTCATAGCAATATATATATACATGAAATAAGAAATTCACCATATTATTTTGTAATTATTGAATATCCTTTTTTATCTTAATTTTTTAGTTTTTTTTATGTATTATAACATATATGGGAATTTGAGAGGAAGAACAAGAGAAGATAAAAAAAAATGTTAAATAGTTTTTTGTTTTTAGTACTGAAAGGAAAATCTGAAAGATTTTGAAATCTATAAGAATAACATTGAAAAACTTAGAGTTGTGGTGGTAAAAGTAGAATATTGATAAATCATGAAAAAGCTATGTTTACCAATTTGTCAGAAAGGATTTGCCGATTTTCAGTAACAGTAGTTCTGTCAGACAGAAATCTACTATCTTGTTTTCTTTTCAGCACTGTCAAGCTTCACGTGGGTGGCATGACAAGAATGTTATTCTGCTTTGCGTTTTATGCAGGAGTATTTTTGTACTCTAGCATGAAAAAATACAGTGAAAAAAATATTTAAGAAAATAATATAGCTTAAGTTTAAAGAGTTGATACCTGTAATTTGTAATTTACAATAGTAACTGTAATTTACTATATTTTTAAAATTGCAAAATCTGAAAGAAACATGATTTAATAAGAAGAAATGAAAGAGGAAAGATTAAAAGAAAAGAAAAAAAGATTTTAGAAGTACACCAAAACTCTAATGATGATATCATATGTATTATTGAAAAGATCTCAATGAGATGAATCCAACGATACCAAAAAAAGTTATCAACGATGCTTGAAGTAAGTCACATGAGCGACCCAAAAGCAAGTGAACTTCGAAACTTTTGGTCAACTCATGTGCTCACTTCTTTCATCTTTTGTGATTTTTTTTGTGTCGTTAGACTCATCTCGTCAATATCTTTTCAATGGTATCGGTGATGTCATTATAGGAGTTTCGGTATGTCTCATGAGTATCTTTAATTTTTTTTTTCTTCTCTTCACAAATTACAAGGAGGAGAGGGAAGAGAAGAGATAAAAAAAACAAAAAAAAAAGATATTTTTAATAGTTTGTGGGAGATGAACAATGAGATGTTGAAACATAGATGCCATTGAGCTTTAAGTTTTGACATTTTATTTAAAGAATAATGATAAAGTTACGTTGTCACTAAGTTGTGTTGTCACTAAGTAATTAATAATTAATATATATAAATATATATTATTTAAAAAACAATGAGATGTTTTTTTGAAAAACTTTCTCGATGTAAAATTACTTTCCAAACGGACCCATGTGTTTGTATAATATTATTATAATTATTTATTTTTTATCCACCGACTAATTAAGATTTTGGTGATGCTTTGCTTAACTGACTCTTTTTTGGCTTTATCCATTGATGCAAGCTTTGATGAGCATCAGAAGATAGAGAAACAACAACCTTTTTTTAATTTAGATCGCAACTTTTTCTCTCTTTCTTTCTGCTTCTAGTTTGATATCAAACCATTAAACTAATATTTGTTTAGAGTAATTCAAGTTCCAAATAGTAAAACCATTAATTTACTAGTGTCATGGACCTTTACATAATAATACAGTCATAATTTTGATGATGGATTTGGTTCTTCAGAAAATGTAAAACAAACTATCAAATCATGAAAAAGATTGCAAATGCATCAGATTTTTACCCTTTGATTAGCGCTCTAACAATCTTAATTATGAAAGTTAAAGTTGTTTTGTGCTGAAGTTTCGCAGCAATCCTTTCCCTATTGAGACCTATAGAAAGTCTAGCGGTAGTATCCATTTGGAAAAGAATTTAGAGCCATTGTTTAGAATTTAAAACTTTAAGCTTTTTGTTGATTTGGCTGCCTTTTGATCATCCTCTTGAAGAAACAATTGGAAATCTTTGTACTTTACAAAGCCCCATGATCATTTTATGACTTGAATAATCGTAACATGTCAAGGATTGCAGGCAGGTGTCCAATTTCTTTCCCTGCACTCCATCTTCTCATACTGGTTGGTCCTAGCAGTTTCATGTTTGTAGTAGGTAATGGATAGCTAGCTATTCTATAGAGGAAGCAAAGTGAGGAAGGTTACTGAATTTGGAATAGGTTCCATGTGTAGAACAGATCATTCCCAAGACACACTCCTTTAAAATAGGTTAAACTAATCCTCTGTTATCATTTCCTTGTGCACTTTACAAGGCTTGTCTTTGTATGATTGGAGGTTCGTTACTTGGATTTGCAAAAATCCTCCATGGCGACTCCCTTTTTGTCAGTTTGTAGCCCCTACAGGAAGCAAGGCATGAAGGGGTTCATTAATTTATCAGCAAGCATTATACTGTTCCATTTAGAACAGCTGACAGTCCAAGACAATGATTTACAGCAGCGAGGGGGGAGAAAAGGGGTTTGTGAATTGTAACGTTGTGAATTGTAACGTTCTTGAAATAGGGCAGTGAAGCAAGTATACAGATCCCCCTTCATCTTGGAAGTGAAAAGGCCTGGAAACTGAGTAACCGTACAGAATGGCAAATGAATATGTGTACAACAGAATACAAGATAGAAGAGATTAATAGCAATAATCAACTACCGTGCTAACCCCAATTATTTCCTGCTTGAACTGAATGTGAGACACAGACAGTAGGGGTTGCTGAAGAAATCTAAATACATCAAAGAATGGAGGAGATAGCAAACCAACTGGAGATAAATCCAAAACACATCCACACAATGAGAAAACAACAACTACGTGGAATAGAGTTTAGTTGAAGAAATCCCAAGGGAACTTCGGCTGAGGGGCTGAAGTTTTGGTCGCTGTGGAGGATGTAGATATTGAAGGGACCGGCTCTAAAGCTGGAGTAGAATCAAATGTTTCCCATTGCGTGGTTACAACAACTTCCCCTGATGCTGAATGCCTTGATGGCTGCTGTTGTTGATGGATTGATAAATGCTCGAATGGGTGCCGCTGTTCTTCTTCTTCTTCGATTGGTATTAATGTGTGTCCATTGGTATACCTTGGTTGCCGCTTTTGAATTGAGGCTATTTTTTGTCCATTAGAATGTTTGTGTTGCTGCTGCATTGGTGCGTGGTGTCCATTACCAATAGGCATGGAGTCCTTGATTTCGTCGGCGTTACCATTAGGCATGGAATTCTTGATCTTCAACATATCGAGAGTCTCAACATACTTTTGCACCCTTTGAACCTTGGAAAGTAAGAAAGTTCAGCACCATGAAAAAAAATGTGTTTTATGCAGTAATCAATTACTGAAACCAATATCTACTTTGAATTCAAAAATCAAAGTTAATTACCTGTATTTTCCTTTGCAATTTGACATCGCCATCAACCATAATTCCATCCAATTTCAACAATTGACTCATCAATAACTCGATCAAATTAAGCACACTTTTCTCTGCTACTTTCCCACCTTTAGTAATTACTGATTCAAAGGCTGAAACCTAACCAATTTGCAATGAAAAGATCAATATCCACTAAACAAGAACTACCACTACATTTTCTGATAAAGCTTCAAGGCATAATTTCAAAGAATACCTGGCCGGCAAGCCGGTCAACTTCCAAGCTGATTTCTGATATGAATTTTGACGCCTTCTCCATCTTTGCATTCTTTCTCATCTCAAGAAACCTCTTCTCCTGACTAATCGGGTCCTCAACTAGCACCATTTTGGACCTGTCCTTAACTCCAGAAATATCAAGAAATGCTTTTGAATCCCTCTCTTTATCTTTGTAAATCAGCTTCTGATCTTGGTGATGCAATCCTGTGGGTGCTGACAACATTTTCTTCAACTCCCCTGCGTCCCAAAAGAACCAGAAAGAAACAAAAAAAAATCATCATTCAATCAATCTCTCTAACTACTGCAGACACCAAAATTCTGACCAACAACAGTTACAAAACCTAAATTCCCATCTGAAGTGTTACAAAAAGAACAAAAATTTGAGACTCTAAACAAGTCAAAAAAGGAAAATAACAAAGAAAAAGGAAGAAAGAAAACTTACCAAATGTAGCCTGTGAGCTAATATTGATTTCATGATAAGTTGACCCATATTTAACCTTGATTCTAATTGTCGGTGGAGGGATAGAGGTCCGATCAGAATCCGGGTCTCTCTTCTGTACTAACATTCCTCCTGGTCTAACCTCCAACTCACCACCACCACCGGCTGAGCCACCATTCATGTGTGACAGCCCAGTAGTTGCCTTAGCAGTCTTCATCTTCATCATTTTTTCTGATACCTTTCTGTACCCGTCACAAAAAAATATGAAACTTTGAGACACAGAGAGAACACTAGCTAGATCTCTGAAAACAGTGAACCCTGACAATCTTTGCTAGAAACCAAAGCAACCCAATCGAGACAGAGGTTGCTAGACCTTGTTTCAGAAAGCTGTAACCCCAGCATTACACGAGGCCAATCCTAACAGCCACGCGTAGACTTATAAAACACTAGCTAAGCTTGTGTGTGGGTGTAATTTCTACTCCAATGGCGTCTCTCAAAAGACAAAAAAAAAAAAAAAAAAAAAACAAGGGAGAAGAATCTTTAACAATTCTTGCAATTCAAGAAAATCAAGAATCTAAACAACAACCTTTGAAATCAAGAAAGCTAAATGCAACCCCTCCCGGTCAGATCTCTCTTCAACAAAAATGGAACCAGATATTTTCAAGAAACACTTCAAAAAATATTGAAACAAGCCAGAGAAAAATGAATTCAAGAAATGGGATTCTTTCCTTCTCTCTAGAGATTTCAAGAAGACAAAAATTATACTACTACAAGCAAAGAAAATGGAAATAATGTAGAGAAAATTTATTAAAAAGAAATGAGTGGACAGCTAACTAGGCTGTCGTTGTGACCAGAGAAAGTGCATTTATATAGAGAGAGAGAGAGAGAGAGAGAGAGAGAGAGATTATAAATAAATATTAATCTATGTATTATTTGATGATTATAAAACTACAAAAAGCCGCCAAAGCTTACTGTTTATGGTTTAAAGGTAAAAATCTTATACAAAATTTTGGCCCCATTTCTTTTTACCAAATTTTAGAAGGTTGGCGTGTTATTATTCTGAATTCGAATTTAAGACTAATTAATTATATGATTTTCTTTAAATATATTGATTTTTTTAGTAATATTAGAGAACCTATTAATTGAAATTTAAGATTACTTGCATAATAATTTATTAAAAAAAAATTTAAATTCGATTCATAATAAAGATTCATTGAATGTTTAAATTAATTAAGTGATTTGCTTAAAAAGTTATTAGTAAAAACAAATTCCAAAATGTTATAATTAAAAAGAAAAAAAAAACTATATACGAAAAGGGTAATGTCAAGAAACACGATGATAAAGTTAAGATTTAATGGGTTTTTTCCTTTGAACCACACGTGTTTTCTAGTGGTATTAAGTACAATTATACGACAGAATCTCAAAATTTATGCGGATTTAGGTTTACATGTTTGTTTTTATATTTAAAAACAAAATTATTTTTTTTATTTTAAATTAATATTTTTTTTTATGTTTTCATATCATTTTGATGTGCTAATGTAAAAAATAATTTTTAAAAAAAAACAAAATAAATATTATTTTGATGTATTCTCGAGTGAAAAACACTTTAAGAAGTAACAATAATTACACTTTCAATCATAAGATTTTGGTTATGTATTGAGCGGATTTACCATTATTTATATAAGTTCTTTTAAAAAAATAAAATAAAATTATTTTTTAAAAAAATATGATTATTCTTATAACCTGAACAAAACTTGAGTCAGCAAGGTATTAGGTTGACCTAATGTGTCAGTGAATATCAAAATGAACCATAATTAATTTTTAGAGAGCCTAGATAGATGAATAATTATCTAATAGAAATGACAATAATCATCACATATGTTATTTTTAAAATAAGTTGCATTATTAATTATTTGTAATGATCAATGTTTTTATTGTGTCCACATGCTAAGTTTTTCTAATATGGTATATGTGTGTGTTTTATTTTTAGTGAAGGTAAAA
>Ga0307515_10009671_pt1 | contig 18600 bp, 15 predicted proteins | sample 17_EM_MG_FD_194513 | JGI IMG/M metagenome (GOLD analysis project Ga0307515, IMG submission 194513) | Populus trichocarpa ectomycorrhiza microbial communities from riparian zone in the Pacific Northwest, United States - 17_EM | ecosystem: Host-associated > Plants > Roots > Unclassified | place...
ATGTATCTTTTGAGCGCCTTTTTTACTTTTATACACCACCGCATATTTTAAAGGCGTTTCGAACTGCAATAAAAAGGATTGATGATTTGGCATTTGGGTTTTACGCAAACCGGCCTTGGGCTGAGGACTGGAAAATTAGATTTAAGCCACCTCAATCTACTCCTAGCTTTCTTATTCGCCTCATAAGCACTGCTGCCTCTACATCATACCTTCATTACAACATTGTTGAAACCCTACGCTGCAGCAGAAGTGATAGCACGGAGTGCCGAAGGACCACTTCCTTGGCACAAGCCTCCTACTTCTCGCCTCGACACGTCTACACGCTTCCACCTCTTTCTTTCGAGGTTTCAAAGACAATTTGATCTACGTGCATTGCCTAGTACATTATGGCTTGTAACTGGCAGTGCTCTTATTTCCCCGAACCCTAATCAGCCACTATACTAATTAAAACCCAACAGCCCACACTACCCCATTACACACCTATTAACCGGTACTACACGGCATTCGGACGGTTAAATACGCCCGACGCCATGTCATCTCCCTTCGGACCAAGGCATCGTAGTCTTGCATAAGCGAGACATTTATTTCTGAACTTGCTTTACTCAACACACATCCCAATACCACGATTTACCACGAGGCTGGAAGAAACATTCTTTGCGATCACGACAGTGAATGCTCGAGCATGATTTGCCCTCAGTACTTACTCGGACAACTTAGGAATACATTCTAAGTTTTAATATGGCAACATTGGCGTAACTCCTAACCAGACGAGGCTGCACTCTTCAAATTTGGAGTACCGGAGCTAGGATATCATCTCGTTGACTTCGATCTAGGCATACAAAAGTGGCGCTGGAAGCGAGAAGAGAAAACCGAAAGACCACAAGTGCCGCCCATAGCCACGATATGTAAGATTTTCGTACACTTTCATTGAGCGCATCATCAGCAGGACAAAAGAAAAGGGCAGAGCCTGCTACGCTCTCAAGTCGCGCAGACTTGTCGCTCGCCAGCTTAATATGGCGGGAGCCGTTAAAGAGAAGAAGAAAATAAATAAAAGGCCACACATACAAGCCCGGCGGACCGATCCTGCGAGCGATATAGTTCGTCATCCCATCATACTGCGCCATCTAGCAAATGCAAAAGAAAGAGAAGTCCAAGTCCGAAAACATGCGAAGCGGCGTCCTCCTAGTCAAAAAAGATGACCGAGATAGTTCCGGCGCAAGAAATGCAGGCGCCTAGATTGGCCGCTGTATCTCCACTAAACGCCTCCAGAAGCGAACACGTTAACGTACCGAACCGACAGAGGAACCAGGCCGATGAAAGAATGCCTTATGAGTAAACGGAGAATCAGAGTCCAGCTACTGCCGACTCCCCGGCCTGCTCTTTTTCTCCTTCCGTGAACTGTAGTTCTCCTTGCACTCATCGCTGCAGAACCACTTCGTCCGTGCATTTGGTGCCTTGTCCATATTCACACAGCCCAAATGGAACCATTCTCGCGGGCACTCGTCGTTGTCACAGGCTATCATGTCGCCGTAGCTGACCTCGTTGCAGTAGCAATACCGAGGCTCGTCGCCGTCTTCGCCGAGCTCGTCGGAGAGCTCGGCGGCGGGACTGCTGCCTTCGTCGTCTGGCTCAATCGTTGGGGCTGGGATGGACGCCTGGGTGGTCGATGCGCCCTTCTTGTGCGAACGCTTGGCCTGTGAGCCACTGCCAGCAGTCTCTGACGACGCATGTGAGCCACCATTATTGGCAGCGCGTGTGCTACGGCTGCGGACTATAGGAACTTCAGGGAATGAGGAGCGGATAGGTGTTGCAGTCTTGGAGGTGCGGCCTGCACGCGTGGTCACTGGGAGAGGAAGCGGCGGATCCAATTCTGGTGTCTCGGCTTCTTGAGGATCGGGATCTTCGCGCTTGAACGGTGCAGACTCGTATGACCCATTAGGAGGGCCTTCGGCAGCATCATTGGCAGTATAGCCTTCTTTCGCAGGTAGAGGCGCTCTGGAAATCCCCGCCGCTTGCTCGAGCTCTTGTATAGCGTTGCTGCTATTTGCAGGACGATTTGATTGGGAAGACGAGGGGCGGCCACGCGACGTCTCTTGAACGGCGGAGTTAACGGAGTTTGCATTAGAATTCTGTCGCGCACGAGACGATTGAGGACGCTGCGCAGCAGTAATAATTTCTCTTGACGTCGCGAATGTGCTTACGAGGGGCGATGAAGCGAGAGGAGGGGAGTGGGCTCCCATGACCGCGCTTCTACCAAAAGTCAGTGTATAAAAGTCCAGCGACGAGACCCGGAGGTGCTTACCGTTTTCTGGCTTGAGCTGGCACTGGAACAGCTTTTGCTTTCTTCTTCCCATTTTCAGCGCTTGGTGTTTCCCTTGGACTAACTCCGCTTCTTCCACCGGCTCCGGCACTGTTCAGTACAGTGCTCAATGATCGCTCCATGACCGGAGCTACAGCTGTCGCCTTTTCTATCTTCTTTCGCTTATTCGGCTGTGCGGTCCCATTGCTAGAGATACCTAGCCCGTATGCCTTTGGCTCCGATACCTGTGGCGGTTCTGCAGCTACCTTTCGAGCCTTAGTCTGAGGCTTCTTCGCGGGTCTATCATCAAAGTCGGAATCGAGATGCTGGTTTCGGCTCCTCTTATTCGCCATCATAGCTTCACGTCTAGCTTCGCTCCTAAGCGCCGCAGCATCAACTTCATGTACCGCCGCTGCCGCTGCCGCCAGATTATTTGCAGAAGCGACCTCGCGTCGAGATCTCTCGCTTGTTGTACCACCCTTCTTTTTCTCTTCTTTATCCGCATATGCCCAGTGATTCAAGCTGCCATAGCGTGCTTCTTCGCTGATCTCGTCGTCGAGGTGTGGGTATGAGGTGTTCATGCGACCTAAGCCCTTGTCTTTGGTTGTTTTAGCTGAGGTTAAGACGACCAATTTCTCATCGAGAGTAGGCAGCATTGATGCGACGACCATTCGCAAGCGAAAGAAAAGTTGTCTTCTACGAAGATCAGCCTGCTCTTCAGGAGGCAGGGTGTTGAAATTGTCAGGGAACAGCTCAACCGAGAGCTGTTGGTGTCGTGACGCACTATCCTGTTGAACGGATCCATTGACACTGCCATTCATGCTGTTGTCTCTTGTGAGGCCTGGCTGATTTTGTAGGGCAGTACGGCGCTGTGACAACGTTGGGACAGGCTGCCTTGCGACCTCCTCAAGCAGCATCTCCAACACTTGCTCCGGGTCGTGGATCTTGGCCTCGACTTCCTTGAACATGGAGAAGTGTTTGATGAGCTCCTTCGGAAAGGCATCGACGGAGTCTGTGAAGTGTGTCAGGGCTGGTAGGAAACCCGGTGTGTTGGTAGCTGGCGGTGTCTCCATTCCGCCCAGCGCAGCGAGCCGCCCAGCGAAGCTGCGAGCATAGTAGTTCACAGGCCGAGTGATACTTGTGCGCGCCTGACGAGTCGATTGACGTCGATCGGGTGGTGGAGCGGCCATGGCAGTCCGCGAAACGGCTGTGGGTGGCATAGTGTGTTGTGCGCAGCTGGAGGAAGGATTTTGATCGAGTTGGTGGAGGAGATGTGCGCGGCACGGGTAAGGGTGAACGTAGAGGGTCCGAGGACTAGAGACGAAAATAATAGGGCATACCAGTTGGCACGAGAGGGATGCCCTTCGTAAAGCCTTCAGTGACAAGGTGAAATTGGCCTGGGTGACTTCAAAGGGCGGGTGACAGCGAGAATGCACTTTGCAGGGATTAAATCGCAAACAGTGCAAACACAGTTCCGATAAGAAAATCCGGTTCGGTCCGAATGCTGTCCGATCTCAAAATGTCACGCAGAGAGACGCGACTAGATATTCCCCACCCCTCCCCTCTTAAGGCATCCAAAAAAATGCTAGCGAACAATTTCTTCACGCTCCGGTAGGTCCCACAAAGGTCTGCAGAATTTGCGATCACATCAGCGTGACTCGGCATGCTAGATTCGTAGAACTAGTCGTTAAAGCTTCAATTGGACTGCTCGGACTGATGTCATAAAATGCTAAAGACTTCGCTACAAATTGCTCCTCCACGAGGTTCGAAATGCACATCACTGACGGCACCCAAACTTCCGGTGACTTTTGCCCGCGGCCTGATCAGACACCTGAGTCCCCCCACGGCAACTGACTCACTACTACATTTAACCATTAATGAGGCAGCACTCTAGTACAACCTGATCTCACAACCAAAATACAGTTCATTGATTCAAATTTGAGTTTGTCTATCTATTATGGCTTCAACCATCCCGACGAGAACGAAATCTGAATCGACTCTTGGCCAGCGTGGCGCTGAGCTTGCTTCTGGTCCGAACATGCGAGATCAAGCCAGTACGATTCTTGGGGATAATGCTATGTTTAATCCTGAAACGAATCTGGAAGGACTGGTGAATATCGGGACTGCTGAAAATGTAGGGCAAAGTCTCTTTTAGTGGCTGAGCCAATTGGATACACGATGCAGCATGAGCAACATGACAAGTTGTAATCCTCACAAATAAGATTTATTATGAGGCAACTTTGACCCACCTCAAATCATGACATGCGAAATGACATCCAACAGCTGAGCTTCACGCTAACTTCTGCACAGTATATCGTGTTCGATGAAGTAGCAAGCTTTATCAAATCACACGATGTGAGTTTCCTTCTATATTGAATCATGCCGCGGGATACTGACTCGGAAGCGCTAACTAGCTTGGATTCAAAGGCGTGGACTTTAACTATGGTGAAGGACCTTGGGGTAGCGCTCGACTCAGGAGAGCCATGGCAAAATATATAAATAAGTACGAAAAGTTTGCCTTGCTATTGAGAGTTGCAAAAGCCATACGAAAAAAATCTTTGCTCAGCAAACTCGTATAATATCTCTCTTGAGTATCGCTATTGACGTCTACCAGGTACTTCCATCCATATCTACCGCTCGAGGCCGATAATCTCCTTTTCGCAAGTGGATGCACCTCGATTTTTAATATGCTTGGCTTGACTCTCGGAGACCCTGGTGATGGCATTTTGCTATCCAGTCCGAGTTACACTGCATTTCCAACAGATTTCGGCCTGATAGCGAAGTAAGCCTACGATGATCTAGCAATATGTCCTCTAAGAAATGTTCATTTTTCATAGGATTAAACCTATCTTCGTGTCATTTAACAGAGTGGACCAATTCTCACCAGAAGCGGTCCAAAAATACGATGATGCACGGAAGAAGGCTGAAAAAGACGGGATCCGCGTTCGTGCGCTGATGCTGTGCCATCCGCACAATCCACTAGGACAATGCTATCCCAAGGACACAATTATTGCTCTCATGAGATTCTGCAACGAGCACAAAATACACATGCTAGCAGATGAAGTGTATTCTCAGTCAGTCTACGAGATCCTGGACAAAGCAGCAACTAAGTTTGTATCTGTGTTGTCTTTCGATTCTTCCGAACACATCGACCCCAACTATCTTCATTTCCAATATGGAATGACTAAGGATCTCGCCTGCGGTGGCCTCCGTTTGGGTGTTTTCCATACCCGGAATGTGGAGCTGATGCGGGCGATGAACTCCATAACGCAATTCCATTGGTCGGGTATGGCAGACGAGAGGATTGCTATCACGATGCTCGAAGATGAGCAGTGGATGGAGAAGTTTCTGGATACAAGCAGGAAGAAGCTTGCGGCTAGTAATATGCTAATGAGGCAACTCATGGATGATGCAGGAATCAAGTATTCCCATGGGTCAAATGCTGGATTCTTCTTTTGGGTCGACCTTTCGCCATGGCTAAAGGAAGAAGACGGAAAGGATGGGTGGGAAAGGGAGGAGGTACTGATGAAAAAACTATTGAATAACAAGGTTTTTATTTTGAATGGTGGCAGTCAGGCCGCAGAAGAGCCGGGCTTCTTCCGAGTGGTGTTTTCGCATGATGAGAGGACGCTTCGAGAGGGATTCAGGAGGCTATTGAAAACGTTGAAAGAGTAAGGATAGGCATGGCAGGCGAGGATCTAACATCACATATCCTGCGTGCGAGGCATACACTCGAATTTTGGTCTGCTCGTCATGCCTTCATGGATGATTTTGTGTTCAGTTTCGAAGTACTTCAGGTGCTCACGCGGCCGATAGATCAAATTAAACCTGTACCAAAAAATAGAAACCGCCAACTAATTGAAATTCCTGTAATTACTAAGTAAAACAACTAAAAAAGATCCTTGAAACACCATAGGTATTCGTAGATATCTAGTATTTAGGTTCTGTTAATTAGGCATCAAATTCATAACGAATAATCGTGAACGTTTTGGATAATGCCGAGAGGTGCGGACTGAAGTCGGAGGCACTTTCTCGAAGCATGGTCTGTGCGTCGTGTGACCGGCGCGCCGAACGGATCGGTGACTTTCCTACCTTTACCATCGCAGGTCTTCAACAACGTCGCACCCGCTAAGAAGCGGTCATCACAACACTTTCTCTCTGCGAATTCTTGTCTGTCTACTTATAATATTTTTTTCCTCTCTGGTTGTCTATATTTCACTGCGCGCGGCATCGTCCGCCACCCGATAATAATGGCATTTCAAGCACCGGTCAGAGTTCAGGTTAGCATCGCAACGCCTCATCATCTAGTCTGGAAAACTGTAGGCTAACCTGGCAATTAATAGGGTATTGCATCTGCTACAACTGAACTATGGCCATCGATGTCTGCTGTCCTTCAAGTCCCGTGGCGAACCCTTAAGCGTCAGGCCCCTTCCCCCATTCCGGCAAAGCAAGAGGGCCAAACAGCGATAGAGAATACGCCTAAGTCTGCGCAACCACCACAAACACAGGTATGACGGATATTGGTATGGATAATCGGATAGTAGCTCACATTGACTAGGGATGTTCGACACTGATGTTACCGGAATGTCTCGAGCCGGTTTCAATGTCGGCTCTGTGGTTTCGACCTTCTGCGGAAGTATTGAAGGCACAACCTCTGGTTTCTGGGATATTTTCATCAAGTATGTCAATCTCCTACGGTCTTCACGGCCGTTTTGGCAATGCCATCGTACGACGACTGATTTCTTTGTAGTTCCTAAAAATGCTCTCCGTCTCTGCAACCCTCTGGCTCGTACACTTCCTCCTATGGCCAGAATGTCTAGGCAATACTCCACTCTTTCAAAACTTGGCCCTTTGAACAACCTCCGGCCTATACCAAGACCGGGTAATCTTGGCTTAGGACTAACGCAACAGCGAACGCTTTTCGGCGCAACTTCATCACGTAATCTCCTAGCTCATATGGAAATGACCGCAAACAACAATCCGCAGAGCGCCACAGCTCAGAACGCCTTTTACTCCGCACTGCTACGAGCCAACATGCCAGAAATTGTGGTTGAGCGATATCAGACTGGTCGGTTCGCAACCAACCCAGCATGCGAATCCATGTATATCAAGGCATTGGAGAGGGTCGGTCAAATTGAAAAGGCCTCAGCTATCCAGGCAACAAAAGACCAAATTGGTCATAATAGCACTCTCAGTAATGAACAAATGCAAGCTATTGGCCAGGCGGTCGGTGCCCGCGTTCGAGGAGGTACCCTTTCAATGGCCCGCAGTGGATCTGGTGGTAAAGAGAGCCCACTCTACGTCGTCGTCGAAGAATCTACCGGAAGCACCATCTTCAAGTGGTTCAAATTTGTTCTCTATTTCGGCCTCATCACTTACCTTTCGCTTATCGTCGTCACCCTTATTATCGAAGCAAGCGGCATGTTGAAGAAGGTTGGAGGTACACAGAATACTGAGGCAAGACCGGAACTTCAGACAACACGCTTCAGTGACGTTCATGGATGCGACGAAGCCAAGGAAGAACTTCAAGAATTGGTCGAATTCCTCAAGAACCCCGACAAATTCTCGACTCTTGGTGGAAAGCTTCCAAAAGGTGTTCTCCTGGTTGGGCCTCCCGGAACTGGAAAGACCCTCCTCGCTCGTGCCGTTGCTGGGGAAGCTGGCGTACCTTTCTTCTACATGTCTGGATCTGAATTCGATGAAGTTTACGTCGGTGTTGGAGCCAAGCGTGTTCGTGAACTCTTCAATGCTGCTCGAGCCAAAGCGCCTGCGATCGTATTCATTGACGAGCTTGATGCGATAGGTGGAAAGCGTAATGAACGGGATGCTGCCTATGTCAAGCAAACTTTGAATCAGCTCCTCACCGACCTAGACGGTTTCGATCAGAACTCTGGTGTCATATTTCTTGCCGCAACTAATTTCCCTCAACTTCTAGACAAGGCTCTAACGAGACCGGGTCGATTTGATCGCAACATCGTGGTCCCTCTTCCTGACGTTAGAGGGCGTGTCGCCATTCTCAAGCATCATATGAGAAATATTCAACTTGGTACTGATGTTGATGCAGCTCTAATCGCACGAGGTACACCAGGTTTCTCTGGGGCAGAATTAGAAAATATCGTCAATCAAGCCGCCGTACACGCTTCAAAGAACAAAGCAAAGAAAGTCACTATGCATGATTTCGAATGGGCTAAGGATAAAGTCTTAATGGGCGCTGAAAGACGAAGTGCAGTCATCCAGGAAAAGGACAAGATTATGACTGCGTACCACGAGGGCGGCCACGCCTTAGTAGCCATGTACACCCAAGGCTCCGACCCACTGTACAAGGCGACAATTATGCCTAGAGGCCACGCGCTCGGAATCACCTTCCAGTTACCCGAAATGGATAAAGTCAGCGTTGCCAAAAAGGAGTATCTAGCAAGGATCGATGTGTGCATGGGTGGCAAAGTGGCTGAAGAACTAGTCTATGGTCCAGATGATACTACTGGCGGCGCGTCATCTGATATCCAAACAGCAACTGCCATAGCATATTCGATGGTTACGCAGATGGGGATGTCAGATATACTCGGAAATGTCGACCTCCATTCAGATTATGCTCGGTTATCCTCTGAGACCAAACAGCTTATCGAGATAGAGGTCCGCCGGATCATCGAGGACGGCCGACAGAGGGCTAGAGCACTGCTAATATCTAAAAGGCATGAGCTAGATTTACTAGCGAAAGCATTGGTAGAGTATGAAAGTCTAGGAAAGGAAGAAATGGAAAAGGTTGTGAAAGGAGAAAAGCTTCCGGATCGCTTACATTCCATGCCTGGTGTTCCCATAAAGTTACCAGAAATGGTACTACCTGGGGCTATTAAACCTCCAGGAGGTGAGGAAGGAGATCCTGGCGCAGGCGTGCCTGGACAAGAAGGGCCGGGAGCATATTCTGCGAGTGGTTGAGTTGGGCACATCTTAGCCAGTCCACCACCAAATTGGAATGTAGGGATATTTAGGATTTTGGAGAGAGAAGGCGAACGGTTTCGGTTTAAGCTGTACTTGCATAGCAAGCCAATTGCGCTTTATATGGCATTTCCTAGCGTATTGCTAGCCAGGTGAGGTAGGGAAGTTTGGTCTTTCTCCTACTTCATACCCATCTCTCCTCCTCAAATGATGAGGATGACTGACTGAATAACGGTCGAAATCACCTTTCCTTGCGTCTGTATCCTATGTTGTGTCATGTGAGTCATTGATGTTGAGAGCATTTGGGAGCAGCGGCGTCGCTCCGTTCATATGCATTGGGCCACGCTAATGTAGCAAAAAATCGCATTCTAGGTCTATCAAATATCCTGTTCTCTAAAATTCTTTCTTTGATCATAGTGCTTATGTTTTCTGCTTCTGCTCATCAAATGCAGCTGCATGACGTAGATCGGCAGAGCATGTGGCGTCACTCCGAAATGAGCAGTGATGATGTCGTTCCCTTTCCTCCACCGCTTCGTTCTCTCTCTTTCCTGCTACCGAAACTCCATTAAACTCACACAGGCCAACCGAATGGCAAGAGGTGAACTGAGCAAGCACCAACGCCGAGTTGGACAAGCAATAAGAGCAAAGCTGACCGCCACTGCGGAGCTAACGGATCTGTCTGAGCACAGCCCAGGCGTCACAGCAGTTTGCTGAACTCGAGCAAGTCAGGGAATTGCAAACGAAGCGCAAACAGGCAGGGAAGGTGCTAAAACCCTTGAACAAGAAAGGATCGGCTTTAGAGAGGACATTAGATATGCACGAAGGGTTTCTTGCTAGACAAGTGAATTGGATTGAGTGATTGAGCGATGCCGAGGTTACAAAGCCCGCACTAATTAAATCATAGAGTAGCCAAAGGAGCAGAAACGATTCACAGCAATCGACCTTCACAACGGAGACGTACGCTAAATACCAATACCTCGACCGCTGCCTACGAGGTCTTGCAGCGACGCTAGCCCTTCACGCACTAGGGGCTCACTGAAATTCAGACCGGGAGCAGTCTACTCGCCGAAACCAACTACGAATGATAGGCCGGGGCACAGCCGTACGGGTACCGTAGCCGGTATCAGCTTATCCGCGACGAGCGGAGGGCAGGCTCAACATTTTACTTACCCACCTACTACCTCATACCCACAGCAGATTTTCACGGTCAGAAACGAAGTCTTTCAGTACATTTGGCCAGCCTTTGTTCGGACAGCCTTCGTTCTATCAGCCTCCACACTATCAGCCTTCATTCAACCAACCCACGTACTATCAACCCTTTTTCGGTCAGCCTTCATTCGGTCATCCTTCGTTTAGCCAGCCTCCTATACGGTTCCAGTTCTCCTAAACCACCCTATCTATAGGATCCATTCCTACCTATATTCCGCTGCAGTCCTCCTTCACCCCCACTACCCTCACCACGCCCGCGCCCAGAGCGATTATCAGCATCAACCCCCCCAACCGGAGTCCTTTCCATCAGTCCCTCAGACCGAAAGAGCTGTCCACCTGCTGTGGTTGAATTAGATAGTGAACAAGGGGCATGGTTCGCACAGGTAAGTAGGTGTGAACACAGACATGTGATTCTGTTCGACGGAGGGAGCATAGATCTTTTCCTTGAGGGAGCGGCCAGGCTTCCATACGCGAATAACAGTATGAGGTTTCATTTGAGCTTCTAGTAGAGGCACTCTCCATATCCAGCGGACTGTTGCCTTTTTTTGGAAGATGCACAAGCTCATTTACCACGATCATCATATATCACCTACGGTTCCCACACGCCTAGGTATGAAGTGTTCCACCCTGTCATGTTATAGAAAACTTAATATTAGGCCCCTCCTTCGAGAAATCAACTTCAATTCAAAATCACCTTAAATCATATACAATAGGGTCGAATAAAACTTCAGTGTCAAACATTAGACCTTGAGAAACTCAACGTGCTCTAGCTACCATCAAAAGCTAAAACATCTGTTGCTTTGCAGGACTCCTAGACATCACCAGCTACATATTCTATTAAATAAATAATAACAATAAATCAATAAATGAATAAATGACCACCAATCACATGTAGCTTTTGGCCTCTCTTACCACTAAATTCATATCAACCCAAAAACCCAGTACCCAACCCGCATTTCCATGAACCGCTTCACCAGCCCTACCACTTCCCACCTCTCAACCCCGCCGGATCCCTCCACCGCTCATCCAACCCCCTCCCCATCTCACCTCTATACTTTCCAACTCCCGCCTGCACCATCAACTGCGCCGCGCCACCGTTCTCAGGACTCTGCCCGTACATGGCCAGCTGCAAGACGTCGTGGCGCGGGTTCCAGCTGCCCTTGACGTCGATCTGGCCCGTGCGGTGGAAGCGCTCAAGCGCCGGAGCGAACAGCGGGTCCGGGTGCGCGTCGAGCACGCTGACGAAGTCGAGCTGCACGACGTTGTTCTCGACGCCGGCGAAGAGGGTCGGGGACGAGGAGGACGGGAGCGAAAGCGAGTAGATGGGGGAGTCGGCGGAGCGGTGCGAGGAGCGGCGCTGTTGGCGTGGAACGCTGTTGCGGGGGTTCAGGAAGAGGTTCCAGCCGTAGTGGGTGCTGGCCTTTGCCGAGCGAGAGTGAGAGTTGGGTGCGTGATGGGGGTTTGAGTGGCGGGACTGGCTGGGTTTCGTGGTGGCGGTGACGGGCACGTCGAGGTGGTGGTAGGCGCGGCCGCCGCCGACGCGCAGATCGAACACTTTCAGCATGCTGTGTCGTGCTGTCCCAGCGATGAGCCGCTCGCGGCCCTGAGTCTGCAGTGAGTAGATCGCTGAGTCGTTCGTTGGATCCCAGTAGCTGGATTCGTAGGCCGAGGGGGACCGCATGTCGTGGAGTCGGATGATGCCGTCGTAGCAGCCGCTCAAGAATACTTGGCCGGCCGCGTGGCCTCCTTGTGACGAGGACGGTAGTGGGGCGATGGGATAGATGGACGAGTTCTTCTGCCGCTGATTTGTTTCGAGATGCGGGTGAATGTCCACACGGTCGTCAGGCGCCCAGTGTGTCCCGTCTAGGCCGAATTTTCGAATGGGATATTTTGTCATCCCGCTTGGTGTGACTTCGTAAACGTGGACTGGCTCGGTCGACGGACCTAGGCCTATAGCTAGTTTATCCTCCGAAAGGAATTGAGTTGACCAGACGCGACAGTCCTTCTTGCCTTCCGGAATGGCTGTAAACTCACTGAGGGGAGCCGTGGGGCCTATTTCTGATGATGAATCGTAAACAGGGTAGAGAGCTAAAAGAGAGTCGGAAAGGCAAGCAGCCAGAAGTGGCGAACTTGAGGGCGATACAGCCGTCGAGCGTATTGACCGGCCATTTATGGCATAATTATACCCACTCAAGCTCTGCTCACCAGTCATTCCAATATTGAGTCGCAAAAGCTCTCCACTCGCTGTACCGAGTACTATGTCCTCTGCGTTCTGCCCTGCATTCTTCCGGAAGGGCCTAATCACATTCAGCGACGTAATATCATCTCTCCCCTCCACTCTCCCCTCCATCTTCCACGTAAACCATGCCGTCATATGCTTATACTCGTTAAAGTAGAACCTCCGATCTGCAGCATCTGCCCCTTCCCATAGCCTCGCAACTTCAGGTCCCATGCTCTTCACACGCAAAATCAGCTCCGTCCCCGCACTCCATGCGAGAACCTGCTTTCGCGCGCTCCAATCCGCCCCCGTCCACTCCTCGTAGCTGTCGATGCTAGGCTGGTACCCCATCGTCTGGCCCTGCGGACGGTTCCATTGCGGGATCTGCGCCCGCGTCGCGAGGCTGGTGATGCAGCCGTAGGGCTCAAGATACCGCGCGAGGAAGGCTTTGCGGTCCCAGTTGCGCGAGAGCGTCGTCAGACCATGAACGGCTTCGCGAAGGTCGTGCGTTTCTGCGGCAGGGACAGGCAGCGAGGGGAAGCGCGCCCGGAGGAAGATTTTCCAGCCCTCTTTTGCGGTGAATGAGTGCAGTGTGCGGCAGGTTAGAGAGAGGTGGGAGACGGATTGGGCAGTAGGGAGGTTGGTGTATATGTGTGAGAGTAGCTCAAAGGGGAGGTCTTCGAGCATAGTAATATTTTATTTGAGTGGCAAATGTATTCCTTATTCCATGTGCTTTTATTTGATTGTGGGCTGTCCGAATGGAGTAAGAGAGGCAGGTTTATAGGTTTTTGGGGCTATGGAGTCTAGTCATCATTGTGGCTGATATAGGGAATACGAAGGGGATGAGTCGTTGACATTTATGTGACTCTGACGCAAGGCGCATAAAGATCCTTGGTGTTGTGCGGAGGCTTGATTTGAGGCTTGACCTGCTTGGCACGCTTGGCACGCTTCCACGGGAACGGGACGATAACAGGAACAAGATGCACTAATATAATAAAGTGTGGCAGTAGTAAGAACCCTATTGGGACTATCTTCTTCACATTTTATAGAGATGAGCACTATACGGTCACATAAAAACCTTCTCCCCAGCGCTTTGCTTCGTTACGATCTGCTCTCCTCTCATCATATGCCACCAGCGTCCAACAGGTACCAGTACTTTTTAAGAAACCACTGCAGGTTCCCAGCTGCGCATATCCCACGACACGCCTGCCTGCGTAACCAGGTTGCCACTTGTAGATCCCCAGCATACTATTCTGTCATTCCAGAAATCAAGGCACAAATCATCTTTGTCAGTAAGTGGAGGGTCAGATGATACCGCAGCGAGGACGCGGTCTCTGAAATTCGGGAATGGCAGAACGTCCTACGCTATTAGCGAACGAAACTGGAGGGCCATGTTGCGACACAAGATCACCAAGTGAGCAAGGCTAGACTTACCAGATATGGACGATGCTCTTTTGTAATCTAGTATACTATTGGCCAACGATCTCTGCTCACGAAGGCAAATCATTGATAGGACCTGGCCAGCTGGTTTGGGCCTGCTGCAGACAAGCCGGGTGCGTAGACGGGACTTATTGCCGAGTCGTCTAGATAATCCACAAACTCAAAGCCTAGGGCTCTTGCGTTAGCGAAAACGGCAGCAAAAAAAGAAACCTGATGATTTCGGAAACTGTTAACGCGCAAGACGGCAACTTTGGGTGTAACGGGCGATCTCTGGTACCTTTCGACAGTAAGATCCATGTTTGGCTAGGTTGGTCGAGGCAAATTTGCTCGACGTTTACCGGAGTTCGGACTGGAACGAGAGGTTGAAGAGTTTGCCTCGAGAACTAATATGCCGTCGTTCTCTATAAACGAACGTATCGCTTGGAAGAATTTGAAGCCATGGGCACGCACTATCTTGATCAGCTGCTGTTTCTTCTCAAGCGGAAGTCCATTGTATTATGCCGAAAGCCTTTGAATGAATCTTGAACTTCTCTGCCCCTAGGATCGCTTGCACCTACATTCGAAAAACTTTGGGATCTGGCTGTAAATGCCGACGATTGTCCCATAATGGTAGGCAATGGTGGATCTGAGCTTGTCATCCCAACAGTGTGAATAGGCAGCTCTGATATCTGGCCTGGTGGTTGCTGAAACGGTGGGGATGGCTGGAACTGAAAGTCGCCATCGTTCGTAAAGTCCGAAATCTCGGGAAACCACGTTCTATCAAAAGCAGTAATGCTGTCGCTGCCCTGATTACTACTACTAATGAGTAGTGGAGAAGGCCACATAGGACCGAGATCCTCAAAAGATCCTTGGCACACTGACACAAGCTCAAAGGCGCTACCGACCCCCACAAGCCCGGAAGTGGCACTGCTGCTAACAAGTGTTGGGGGCCCTTGTTCACCGGGATGTGTGCTCACTGGATCAGGCTCATGCGCAAGGGTGCATTGTTCCCCCGAAAGTGAGTGAGGTCTTCCAAAACAATCATCCATACTCTCAGATGGAGAGACTGCTGGCGATTGGCCATGTGATGATCGAGACTTAAGTAGCTGCTGCAAGTATTCAAGCTTCCGTTTTCTCTTCTCCCCTATGAGTAGGTTTTCATTAGATCATTAGTCTTAAGGGAATTTAGTTGCGCAAAACTGACTGTAGTTCTTTGATGCGATTCTATTCTGCAGCTTCCGCGCCTCACTATTTCCCTTGTGTGGCTTCTGAGAAGACGAGGTTTTCTCGGAAGACGCTAATGCATTTCGCGTCCGTTTCTCGCGACTTGCGGACGTTGACCCCTTAGGAGAGGATGTTGGTGGCATGGCGCCAGCAAGATGCAGCAAGTCTAGCTTAAGGCGTTGTCGAAGCGATAAGGAGCGAACAAAACAAAGGATATTTGCTGACGTCTTCAATCGTCGAAGTATATGTACTCTGGTTAGGTTGTGACGGAGATAAGTAGACTAGGGCGCTTCACCATAGGGCTGCGAGTGATTTTGGCTGAATAATCTGCCCATTTTTAGAAACTGAGGTCAGGGATGGATATCAAGCTGCCATTCTGCTCCAAAGCTTGTTCGTGCAACTCGGCTTAGCGCAGGGAAATCTGATATCCAAACCCGAAGGAGCTGCTGGGAGATCGGCTCGCCTACTATGCAATGATTCCATATTCTTGGAACGTAAATGGTTGCTCAAAATGGCAAAATTACTAAGACGGTTTAAAATAAGTGAGACTTGGCAGATGGCCAACTGGCAGGGGGTCCTAGCTCTGCGCCCCAGCTTTGTCCGTGCGCCTGAGCCAATGAGCGCTTGCAACGGATTTCAGATGCTGACGCCAGCAAACCCTCGAAACCCTCCAGCGCTCTGCCTCGCGAGCATACGGCTCGGCCAGTGTTGCCGAAAGCTCCGTTAGTGCTCGCCAAGGCGCTAAAACCTCGGCTAGTGTTGATAATCTGACGCCGACACAGCCTCACTTGGTACACAATTCAACTCTCATCGTATCACGTTCAGAGTTAATATAACAGCAATACATTTCAATTATAACATTAATAGAGCTGTTTAAGAGTTTCAATTAAATACTTTATACTATTCATCACAATTTTAAAAGAGCTGGGTAATAATATAGACGAGGTAAGTTTCGGGAGGTTATACTAAGGTTATATTAAGGTTTTATTAAGGATCTAATGTAGCTATAGACCCTAGAGAACCAGTAATCTGGAGTAGGAGAGGTATTTTATTAATATTCTATTTATATTATTATCTTAATCTAACTAAACCATATTAGTTGCCGCCAAATCCCTTTTAGCCCCCAAAGAATAGCCGCGATAACTCTTATATAAGCGGCGCATGTATATATCTAGGTTATATCTATAATCTAACATAGAATAGACACCACTCAATAGTCTAAATACGTAATTTTGTAATAAGGTAATATGACTTCTAGTGGTTATAAGAAGGATCTAATTAGGATACAGACTAAGAATTTTCTCTAAAATAGGTAGGTGAATGCTTTTAGTGGGATGGAGGTCGTATAAGATGTAAGTTATATTTTAGACAAAACCACGTTATATCTATAATCTAACCTTAATAGATTATTAACGAAGTCCTTAGCAGCCCTAGCAGCTCTATCCAAGATATAGACGCCACTATAATAGCTATACATAGCACTCTAGCGAATAGGGCAGCAGCTTCTAAGGCATATTCTAATCCAGACTTAGATGGTAGTAAGGGCGAGGGTTCTGGCACTTATAATACTGCTCTTTAGCCAAATACTATAAAGAGGCGCATTTCTGGTGCCCCCAGTTAATATACCAAGGCATAGTACCTTGGACTTAATAAGCGCCTAGGGTGGATTCCGTTCTTTTATATTAAGGTAATATCTAGCATATATCTAGCTTATATCCAAGATATAACCTAAATATAGCCCCGCGGCAAACATTTCCTCATTTATATTCTACCAGAGGAGATTTTCTATAGATAGGATTATACTATTAGGAAGACTGTAAGTTATAAGTGCTATATATCTTTGTTATATCCTAAATCTAACTATAATAGGATCCAGATGCTAAGCACACTATTTATAGTCGGGAAAAAAAATTCGCAAATAGTCGTGGAGGATTAATTAAGTATATTAAGTCGCATTTTCCTATAAGATCCCAGATGTATCTATGTTATAACCTCCTTCTAACCTTAAAATAAAGAAAGGCGGAGGCTATATAATTAGGAGTGTAAAGCCTAAAGGTTAAAAAGAACTAGAATTAGATAACTTGGATAGTATATTTATCTATATATCTATATTATATCCTAGATCTAACCCATTTTAGCGGCTTAGAAGACACTTTATAGAGCTATTTATACTAAGAAGGAACTGCAGGTTATATGCCCTATTAGTAAAGCAGTAAGAAAGGCTGGAATATATTATAATAGTATAAACTATTATTCTTCTATCTAGGATATATTGCTAATATATTTTAGCCCCCTTAACTAAAAATATACCCTTAACGGCTAAAGGTCGTAGAAAACGCAAAGCAACTTTAGCAGATTTAGGTATGTTATTATTTATAATCTTATTATATTATAGATCTAACCAGATTATAGAGGAGCTAGTTTAGTAGACGCGTATTATATTCCGTTCTAAAATCCCATTAACCCCCAAGGGCAAGATAAGTTTATATAGTTCTAATTACAATATAACTATAATCTAACCTTAATATAGCCTAACCGCACCGCAATATTTAAGGTTATTAGCAAGTTAAATAAGCAGAAATGTTCTTCGTGCAGGATTAATAGTAAGAGTAAGTTTGCTAGTTATATTTCTGTTATATCTTAGATCTAACGTAAATAGTATGCTTATCTAACTAGGTTACATATATCTGGTTCAATAAGGTATGCTTATATTCTTTAATTATATTACTAATATATCTATAATCTAACTATAAATAGAACTTTGTTTTACCTAATATAACGCTGCCAAAGATTATAGATAACTTTAATGATGGGGAGACGTTTAATACTAAGGAGGACTACGCCGTGTGGATTAATTAGGTTAAGGCGTTTATGCATCTTAGATGCATACCGGTTAGATTTTAGTTATATTATAGGCATAGAATATTACGCGGAGCATGGAGTATAGCGCGGAGTATTACGGTTAGGCTTTCTCTTAGATATTATAATGTCTTTATATCTAGGTAATTACCTTAATATAACCTTCGCCCTTTATACTTATAAATATAGAAGTTTATACTAACTAAGTTCTCATTCTAATTTTCTAAGCTCCAATTCCATCTTTTAATTTTATAGTTTAATTGCTTTTACTTTAGCTTCTATACATAAAACCCAGGCTTCTTGCTTACGAATATTTAATTGGGATTGCTATAGCGTTAACTATTGTAAGAATTAAGCTTGTTAAGTAACAGTTGTGTAAAGTAAAGACTAGGAGCTACTCTTATGTCCTAGATATAGTTAGCTTATAAGCTGGATA
>Ga0307515_10009672_pt1 | contig 18599 bp, 13 predicted proteins | sample 17_EM_MG_FD_194513 | JGI IMG/M metagenome (GOLD analysis project Ga0307515, IMG submission 194513) | Populus trichocarpa ectomycorrhiza microbial communities from riparian zone in the Pacific Northwest, United States - 17_EM | ecosystem: Host-associated > Plants > Roots > Unclassified | place...
ATACTTGTTTGAAATACCATTAGTGGATCCTCTAACCTTGACAATTATTTTATCCTTGTTTAATCCTTACATCAATATCACATCTCAAAGCTCTCTTTAACTTATTGTTGTTGTTGTTGTTGTTGTTAATGAATTGCATCAATATCACCTTCCAGCTCCACCCTCACAGACCCATAGCCTCAGCCCCACAGACCACCTCCCAGTCTCTCTTTTCCCCATCTCCTTCCCCGCCACAGCCGATCTTCTCTCCATTTCCTCTCATCTTCAACCTACAGCACAGCAGCCCTATTTCCCTCCACAACAGCCAATACTCCCTCTATCCTCTCCTCTCCTAGCCGACTTGCTCTTTTTCTTCACCCATAGAAGCTAGCCGCTGCTGCACCTCCATCTCCTAGCCGGCTACAAGACAACCCCCTCATCTCCCCCGACCAGAGAACGGGTAGAGCCATTCCGCCCTCTCAGTTGACTGAAACCCCCCAACCAGGAACGCCATCTATTCCCTCATCAACAGACTTCCAAACCCTCTCTCGGCCAACCACCTTCAACCGGCCGGCTGCAACGTCTCCTTCCCCATTAGCAGCGTCTATTCCCCCTTGGGTCTCCTCAACTGTAGTGACCAAAACAGTGGCATCCACGGATCCAACGCCATTTCTCCTTCCCCCCGGCTGGACAGCCACGCCCATCTCTATCACGGCTTCAGCGGCCACGGACGACAGTCGCCAGATCTGAAGAAGGAGAAGACCGAGAACAAACCTACCACCTGAAGAAGAAGGAGAAAATGGCAAACCGAGAGAAAACATAAGTGAAACAGATTTAAACAAGGATTAAAATCGACTAGCTTGTGTGTTTTTCTTCTTTTGCAGGTGATGGTGGGTGTCACCGCCAGAAGGGAAGGGAAGAGGAGAAGAAGCTGAGTAAGACCCACCCGTTTTCTTGGATTTTTTATGGTGGCGCGTGCGGTGGCGCGTGGGAAAAACACGCCGCCACTGTTCCCGCGCCCAGAAACCTTCCTCAACACTATTCCTGCAGATTCCAGAAAGCTTTGGATTTTTTGGGGTTTATTTTGTAATTTTGTTGAAATGTATTTGATTTATTTTGAATTTTTGTTATTTTGGAACATTGGCTGTTTGTGTAAAAATATAGTAAAAGTAAATGTGTGATTGTATTTTTATTTTATGAATGTTTTTTATGATAAAATTGCAAAGAATAAAGAAGAATTTAATATTTTGATTTACTCACGGTAAATGATTATGAACTTATATGTAAGTCGTATTTCTAATATCCGATGAAAAGATAATTTTTAAAACTTCTTTAACACATAAAAAACACGAAGCAGCTTACCTCAGGTAGGGTGCGCTAGGGGTGCTAATACCTTCCCTAGCCATAACCAGTCCTTTACCCGTGAATCTCTGACAAGACCAGTACATTTAGGTTTCCTAGTAACCCTCAATTAAATACTAGGTGGCGAATCCCAATGAATCAAGCAAGCGAAAAGAAAATCGCCAACTGACACCGCGCGGGTGACGTGCGACATTATGAATCCGACTTCTCTTATAATGAATTGCATGATGCATTTGAGACATTCTATGATGAATATAAGAAGTTAGGTACTAAATATAGCTTATTGAAAAAAGAACCATGCATGTTTACTTGTTGAGAAAAATATATTAAAAAAGAAGAAGCATGCATTGTAGCTTATGATTGCGCGATAAGATGAACCAACTTGAAGAGGAAAATAAGGCTTTAAAGAAAGCATGCATTGTAGTTTATACTTGTTAGTCAAAGATGTGTTTTCAACAAAAGATGCTTAGGCTATCAACTCAAGAAGAATAAAAAATATTTAAAGAACTACCTTGTTAAAGCCAAATAATCATATGACCCAAACTAAACATGCAATTATTATAGAAACATTGGTCACTTGATTTATGCATGTCCTATGAAAAAGGGCAAAGTGAATAATATGACTTGGGTTCCAAAAGGAACCACCACTAACCACAAAGGACCTAAGAAAGTATGAGTACCAAAAACCTCATCTTGATTTTATATGTGTAGAAGTCAAAAGAATAGGGGAGTGGTTCTTGGATAGTACTTGCTTAAGATACATGATCGAGGATGATCAATTGTTCTCAAGCATTACCAAGATAAATGGTGAGAAAGTCACCTTTAGAGACAACTCAAAAGGAAAGATCATTGGAGGTGGAAATATTGGAGGGTAAGTCTTCTCTTTCAATAGAAAAAGTCTTTCTTGTAAATAGTCTAAAACATAATTTTCTAAGTATTAGTCAATGTGCAATGAAGGCTACAAATTCATGTTTGACCATGCATGTTGTTTAATAATTGAAAATGATAAAGTTTTATTTATTGGTAATAGAAAAGAAAATGTTTATAAGATTAAAATTGATGCATGCATGAGGATAGAAAGTTATCTTGTTGCTAGCATTTATGATAATTTTCTTTGGCATATAAGATTAGATTATATAAGCATGAACATTCTTTCTAAACTTGTAAAAACTGAGGTTGTTAAAGGACTCCATATTGCATTCAACAAGGAAAAGTTATGTAATGCTTGACAAATGGGTTAACAAGTGAAAACATCTTTTAAGAGTAAGAACCACATTTCTACTAAAAGACCTTTAGAATTGTTAAATATAGATCTATTTGGACCAACTAGAACTAAAAACATAAGTGTTAATAGATATGTGTTTGTGATTGTGGATGATTTTATAAGATAATTATGGGTTTTGTTTTTAAAATCAAAAGATAAAACTATTTATGAATTTGTAAAGTTTTCAAAGAAAGTTGAAAATTAAAAAGGTTTTTCAATATTAAACATTTAGAGCGATCATGGTGGTGAATTTATAAGTGATTTGTTTGAAATGTTTTGTGTAGAAAAATAATACTACCATAACTTTTCAACACCTAGAACTCCCCAACAAAATGGGGTTTTGGAAAGGAAAAATCGAACTCTTCAAGAAATGGTGAGAACAATATTAAATGAATTTGATACCCCTAAATGCTTTTGGGTGAAAGCCGTAAACATATTTTGCTATATTTTAAATCGTATTACCTTGAGACCAGAGTTAAAAAAGACTCCTTATGAGCTTTAGAGAGGTAGGAAACCCAACATCTTGTATTTCAAAGTTTTTGATTTAAAATGCTTTATTCTTAACACCAAAGATAATTTGGATAAATTTGATCCAAAATCTAATGTTGATATTTTTCTTGGTTATTCCTCCTCTAACAAGGCTTACAAAGTATATAATAATAGAATACTTTGTCTTGAAGAATCCATACATGTCGCTTTTGAGGAAAGTCAAAACGACAAAATTATTGAGATTCTAGATGATATTAATGAAAGTGTTCAATATTTGAGTCTTAATAATAAGACACATATGGGGGTCAATAATGAAGAAATGAATAAGGATCAACCAAGCACAAGCAATTAACAAGATATTGTAAGTAACTCTGTGCCACTAAAGGAGCTAAGTTATTTAAGCTCTCATCCTCCTAAGTTAATTACTGGTAGTCCCTTTAAAGGTACTAAGACTAAAGTATCTCTTACAAATATTAATAAGCATTGTGCTTTTGTTTCTCATATAGAACCAAAATCCTTTCTAGAAGCCGAAAAGGATGGAAATAGAATTTTAGCCATACAAGATGAGCTAAATCATATTGAAAGATATGATATATGGGAACTAGTCCTTAGACCTAATAATCAATCCATTATAGAAACAAAATGAGTTTTTAGAAACAAAGTTGATGAGCTTGGGACCATAGTTAGAAACAAAGCTAAACTAGAATCAATAGGAATGCTTTTAGCTTTTGCATGTCATGCTAATTTTACACTTTTTTTCTAATGGATGTTAATAGTGCATTTTTAAATGGTTTTGTCATGAAAGAGGTGTATGTTCCGATCATTTTTTAAACTCAAAAAGGCTTTATATGGTTTAAAACAAGTGTTGTTACCCATTTTTTTACCCTATTTTTGAATTTGTTTTGAAAAAACCAAAAATAGCAAAAAACAACAAAAAAATCCCAAAAAATATGTTCTTGACGTATTTGTATCATTTTCGGCATCTTTTCCAAAGACTTTAAAATAAAAAAAAGAGAGAAAAAAAGAAAAAATACATTTAATTTTTAGTGATATAATTATAATTGTGGAAGGGAGAGGACCGATTTGAAAATTAGAAACCCTCTTATTGAGTAACCTATTTTTTTAATCAAATGGTCTACAATCATTCTCTTAATCAAAGAATCAATTTTTCTTTAATTTGCCTCCAAGTTATTAAATGAATGGTTGAGATTCTTTCTTGAAATCCAATGGTTAATTTTGTTTTGCTTTGCCTTTAAGCCAAAGAAATAAAACCACCTATAAATAGGTGGTAACACACACACACACACACAAAGTAGGGGGATGAGAAGGATTTTAGAGAGTAGAAATTAGTTAAAGAATAAAAAAAGCCACACACATCATCAAGAAAAAAGGAAACCAACCCCTTTTTTCCCAAGAAAAAAAAGCAACAAACTAGGGGACCTCACTCTCTATTGGGAAAGAAGAACAAGACTAAACTGACCCCTCACAATCGATAGTCCCAACCAAAACCGAACCAGAAATTCCACCCCCCCTTTCAGCTAGCTCCTTCCTCTTTTTATTTTTTACTCCATCAACCACAACAACCTTTCCACCTACACCATTGCCCCACCCACCCACAATGATCCTTCAAACCCATACTGCTTTCTCTCTCACTGATTACTGACCCATTGACAACCCCTCCCTATCTGCTCTCTTCATATCCCAACCTCTTCTCCAGCAACCCTAATAGTACTAGTTACCTTTAACCTCTAACCGTAGCCTTCACATGTGCTAACAAGCCGCCACCACCAAGTGAGCCAAACCACAACACCATCTTCACCCGGGAGAGACCCCATCTTAAACTAATCTTCATAAAACCCATTTCTTGTTTTGAATAGAGACCCATTTCACAGTTTTGAAGAGAGACCCATTTCAAGAATAAGAAAGAAGCAGACCTCTGTTTCCATCCTTACGGTCCTTTGCCACCATCTACCATGGCCTATATCAGTGTCGTCAGAACACAACCAACCTCCCATCAATTAATGCTAACAGCAACCTTTAGTTGCTTACCCATTTCATCCGTGGCCTCTATTCCCTCATACCTATGGATCTCCCCTCTAGATGTAATCAACACCATCCACCAAGCCAAGATTAGCCCCCATGGTTTCCCCTAACCGCTGCCTCCTTCCTTTTTCAACCAAAATGACAGCCCTCTCTCTTGACTTTCAGCACCCATATAATTAACACTCTTCCTCTTCACACCGGCAGGAACCAATAACCTCCACCATCAATAATGAAGTCCAGTTCCACCTTGACAGATCTATATAAAAAGTGAAAGAGAGAAGCAGATATGTGGATAAAATCAACTGCTTTATGTGTGGGTTTTTTTTTGCAGGCGACGTTGACACTCATTATCAACACTGGGAGGAAAAAGTAAGGAAGCCATCCCAGATCCACTATAATTTTCCTTTTAAGACATGATGGCACATGGGCTCATGCGCTGCTAGTGATAATGGCACGTGAAGACCATGCGCCGCCACTTTTCTACCATTCCTAGAAACTTTCCAGTGTGGTTCTTGAGCTTCCCGCAGTCTCTCCAACACGTTTCTTAACCTTTTGAAAGACCATTTTGCAAATTCTAAATTTTTAGTGTTTAAACTGTTTTTAAATTTTAATTTGTGGGTTGTAAACATGTAATTGTGGGGTTTGTGAGTAAAAATATAGTAAAAAGGGGAATCTGTGTGTTTCCTTTTTTTTTTGTTACATTTTATTTTATTTTATTTTATTTTATTTTATTTTGTATTAAATAGATAAAAAAAGAAAATGATAAAACATAAAAAAAATTTAATTAATCAAAATTTTAGCATGCATTTTGGATTTAATAACCAGTTTACTGAATCTATAAGAATTTGAGCAATATTTCAATAACCGATAAAATTTTAATTCATGAGAATTAATGGTCAATATTTCGGTACAAATGCTAGACCTACAAGTAGGCTAATATTTAAATATCAGGAGTTGACCAGAAAATTCTCAGAATTATTCTAGATATTCACCAATATTATTTGGGAGTATTTTTCTCCACAGCACACAAGTTGTATAAAACCCTTCCGCCTTCCAAAATAAGTGAACCTTGTCAGTGCACCTACATGGATACTCTCTATAAGAATTAATTTGGGCACATAAGCCCATAATAAATTCGAAAAGCTAGATTTCTTTACATGAATAAATCTTCACACCATGCTATAAATATACCACAAGTTAGGAATCCATCAAAACCTTTAAACCACATTTAGACCACATAATGCAATTTACCTTAGGTAAGGTGCGCAAGGGGTGCTAATATATTTTCTAGCTATAAACAATCATCTATCCTTAGAATCTCTAATAAAACCAGTACATTCGGGTTTCCTAACGACCCTGAACCAAACAACTAGGTGGTTTAAAGAGGCTTTCAATAGAATTCATCAAGATACATGGGATAAGGTGAATTCAAAAAGATATTTAATAATTAAGTAAAAGCCTTAATTAATTTATTTATGTTAAAAAAGGTCATGTAGGTGGGCATTCAGACATTACAAAAATACTAGAATAAGAAGATTCAAATCTACTAATGTTGATCTTTCACTATTGTTTTGTTCATAACTAAAGCTATGAAAGGAATTTTAATGCGATTTTAGTTTCATTGGAAAATAGACATCCATAGTTTTCTAGTGATATATAGAATGAATTCCAATGTATTAATACGAGAGAGAACCATGCATTTGAAGTTGAGTTTTGATTCTACCACCAGATTAAAAAAATGACTTTAATCTTATTTAAATTAGTTGGACTATTGTTTTATTTATATCAGGTGTCAGGGATAGGGATATGGACATTATGCTTTGGACTGTCGAAACAAGAGAATCATGATGATTAGAGATAATGGTGATATCAAATATGAAAGTGACAGATTTGATTATGAAGGTATGCCACCATTGGAGGATAGTGATGGGGATGAGTTAACATTATCAGTTGAGGAGTCCTTGGTTATAAGGTGAACACTTCAGGTTTATATCAATGAAGATGAAACTAATCAACAAAGGGAGAACATCTTCTATACGCGTTGCTATGTACAAAATAAGGGGTGTAGTTTAATTATAGATAGTGGAAGTTGTATTAATATTTGTAGTACCACCCTTGTTAGTAAACTGATTTATGTACTGTTAAGTATGCTAAACCATATAAATTGCAATGGTTGAGTGATAGTGGGGAAGTGAAGGTTACTAAGTAGGTTGTGGTTTTATTTTCTATTGGGAAGTATGTTGATGAGGTTCTATGTGACGTGGTACCAATGCAAACAAGTCATATCTTATTAGGGAGACCATGGAAATATGATAGGAAGGCAATATATGATGGTGTTTGAAATAGATAGACAGTTGTAAAAGATGGTAAAACCATTACCCTTGTACCCCTTACACTCAAACAAGTGTATGATGATCAAATAAAATTAAAAAGTGAGCATAAGGTTATATGGAGAGAAAATCAAAGTGAGGAACAAGGGGATAGAAGACAATCAGATTCGGCCAGATCCTAAACACCACATCTACCCATTCGACCACCACCCAAAGAACCCCAAACCTGACCGAGAGTGAAGGTAAAACAAGAGGAGTGAAGAAAGTCAGTAATTGTGATGAGATTTGTGTGGAAAAACCAAAAAATCAACCTAATTTTTATACTAGAGAGGGTGAGGTTAGATCTGTATTTTTCACTAACAAGCTAATGGTTTTACTTGTATATAAGGAGGCTTGCTTTAATACTAATGAGATTGACTATTGTGTTTCTAGTGTGGCTATTTCTTTGTTACAGGACTTTGATGATTTGTTCCCCGATGATATTCCTAGCAGATTACCACCATTGAGGGGGATAAAGCATCAACTTGATTTCGTACCTGGAGCTTCAATTCCTTAACTGACCAGCCTATAAAAGCAATCACAAGAAGACGAAAGAGCTTCAAAGGCAAGTTGATGAGCTGATGGAAAAGGGGTAGATTCATGAGAGTATGAGCCCGTGTGCTATACCCGTGCTACTTGTGCCTAAGAAGGATGAAACATAGAGGATGTATGTTGATTGCTGAGCCATCAATAATATAACGGTAAAGTATAGACATCTCATTCCAAGGCTTGATGACTTATTAGATGAGTTACATGGATCCTATATTTTCTCTAAATTTGACTTGAAATGTGGGTATCATCAGATTATGATGAAAGAAGGTGATGAGTGGAAAACAACATTTAAGACTAAGCATGGTTTGTATAAATAGTTGGTAATGCCATTTGGACATATAAACGCACCTGGTACATTTATGCGTTTAATGAATCATGTGTTGTGTGCATTAATAGGTAAGTTTTTGGTTGTGTATTTCGATGACATTCTAATCTATAACAAGAACTTAACTAAGCATTTTGATCATTTGTATAATGTACTTAATGTGTTATGTAGTGAGAAATTGTATGTTAATCTTAAAAAGTGTTACCTTTTGCATGGAGAAAATTGTGTTTTTTTAGCTATATTGTAACTGCATAGGGTATCAAGATGGATGAGGAGAGAGTTAAAGTCATCCGGGATTGGCTTACACCGAAATCAATAAGGAGGTTTCGTGGGTTAACTAGTTTTTATATGCGTTTTATGAAAGATTTCAGTACATTAACTGCACCCTTGAATGAAGTTGTAAAAATGTTAGTTTGGTTTAAATGGAGGGAGGAACAAGAATGGGCTTTTGTTCTTTTGAAAGAGAAATTATGTTCTACTCTTGTTTTGGCTTTACCTAACTTTACAAAAACATTTGAAATAGAATGTGATACATTTGGAATAGGAATAAGTGTTGTTTTGATGCAGGATCAGAGACCTATTGTGTATTTCAATGAGAAGTTAAGTGGAACAACCTTGAGCTATCCCACTTATGATAAAGAACTCTATGCGCTGGTAAAAGCACTTGAGATATGACAACATTACTTGTGGCCAAAAGAGTTTGTAATCCATTCAAATCATAAGTCTTTGAAGCATCTGAAAGGACAAGGTAAGTAGAATAAGAGATATACAAAATGAGTTGAATTCATTGAAACTTTTCCTTACGTAATCAAGTATAAGCAAGGAAAAGAGAAGATAGTGGCTAATACATTTTCGTACAGATATGTTCTTCTAAACACCATGAATTGTATGTTAATGATTCTGACTTTGTCGAGATTTATAATGCATGTGGACATTTGACTTTTGGTAAGTTTTATTTGATGGATGATTACTTGTTCAAAGAGAATAGATTGAGTGTTCCTGCTAGTTCTTTGCTTGAATTGCTTGTTCATGAAGCACATGGGGGTGGTTTAATGGGTCACTTCGGGGTTGTAAAAACTTTGGATGTATTGCATGAGCATTTTTATTGGCCAAAAATAAAAAGGAATGTGCAACAAATCTGTGAATAGTGCATTGCTCGTAGAAAGACAACATCTAGAGTACAACCGTATAAACTATATACACCATTATCTGTGCCTACTGACCTTGAGTTGATATCTATGGACTTTATTTTAGGTTTACCTAAGTCAAAAAAGATAGAGACTCTATTTTTGTTGTGGTTGATAGGTTTTCTAAGATAGTGTATTTCATTACATGCCATAAGATAAATGATGCATCTCATATCGCAGACTTGTTCTTTAGGGAGGTTGTATATTTGCATAGCATTCCTAGGAGTATAGTGTCAGATCATGATGTTAAGTTCCTTAGCTACTTTTGGAAGACTTTGTGGGGAAAGTTGGGAACTAAACTCTTATTTTTTGTAACTTGTCATCCTCAAACAAATGGACAAACTGAGGTAGTGAGTAAGACTTTATCCAAACTTTGTGTGTTATTATTCAAAAGAATCTGAAAAGTTAGTAAGAATGTTTGCCTTTTGTTGAGTTTGCTTATAATAGAATTATGCACTCAACCACTAACTTTTCTCTTTTTGAAATTGTTTATGAGTTTAATTCACTAACTCCTATGGACTTAATTCATTTACCTTTTGAAGAAAGAGTAAATTTAGATGGTGAAAAGAAGGCAAAGATGGTGAGATAACTCCATAAGGGAGTTCGACTATAAATAGAGAAAATGAACAGATTGTATGTTTCTAAAGTAAATAAGGGGTGTAAACAAGTTGTTTTCCAATCCGGTGGTTGGGCTTGGATGCACATGCATAAGGAATGATTCCTAACCAAAAGAAATCAAAATTACAGCCTCATGGTGATGGTCCATTTCATATTTTAGATAGGATCAATGATAAAACATATAAAATTAATCTTCCAAGTGAGTATAGTGATAATGCTATCTTTAATGTTGATCTTACTTTGTTTGACATAGGTTTTGATTCGAGGTTGAATCCTTTCAAAGAAAGTGGGGATGGCGTGGATAAGCCTATAAACACTAGCAAAGACCCATTACATATTCCAAATGGATCAATGACTCAATCCAAGATGAATGTATTAGTTTTGAAGGTTTCGACCAACTCAGATTTGAAAGGCTTATTAGAGTATTAAGAGGAGGCCTTAGTACATCTTATCTATGTGTAAGAGGGGCCCAATCCAACCTTATTTGGTCCATGAGATTTCGACAATAAGGTTGCTAATTTTCTAAATTTTTGGCCAGCCTGGTGTTTATGATGTTTTTATGTGTTTTATGGATTCCTAATTAGTTTTGGATTTCCTATTATGTATAAGAGCATTTATTATTTCTTTTAAGCATTAGGATTTATTATTTTGTTTATTTTCTTATTAGGTGAGGAGAAAAGACAACAAATGAAACAAAAGAATCCAAGTTGACTAAGAAAACAAAGTGGCGACAAAGCTTCCGAATTATGCAAGGAGATTATTGCAACAACTTCAATTGTGTTTCCTAGTATTAGAAGGATTCTAAGAGGTGGCAAAAGAAGGGAATTAATACCAATAATTACTTTACTTTCAAAAAGAGAAGAAAAAAAAGTCTGAGATCAAAATCCTACTACAACTTGGAAACAACATGAGCAACTACCTTTTCTTTAGTTTCTAGGATTGATGGGCGCATGGAAGGCTATAAATAAGCCTTGAATTAGTTCTGTAATATTTTCTTTCCTTTTCTTCTTCTCACGACAAAACAAGGATTTAATATTATGGGCTTTATTTTATTTTGTTAGCTACAACTCAAGGCTTCTTTAAACTTAATTAATACTTTGTTTTCAGCTAGGATCCAAGGTTTATTTAGATTAGGTTATAGGCTTTTTAGTTTAAGGTTTTTGGGTCAATTTTATAAGTGGATCAAATCAGTCCACTAGGGTAGATCCATTAGAGTTAATTTTTTCAAGAACTATGTAAACACATGTAACCTAAATTTCAGCAGCCATTGATGAACAATACTTTTGAATTTTTCCGTTTTAATGTGTGAGAGTGATTCTTGCATTCTTCAGTTCTTGAATGAACTGAATTGTCTTATCGAAGATTAACTAGCTTCGTGGCGTTATTCGACTTCATTCTCATAGTATTGGTGTCTTGAGACAGGTTTTCATTGTGTCACATTCCTATCAGGCCTATTTTAGCTTTTCAGGATCAGATCTCAATCTAGATTGTGGGTTGTGTGACAACGTTATCATTAGGTTCACATCACTCGAGTAGATGGTCCTTTTCATATCATATGGAGGATTAATGGCAATACCTACAAATTGGATCATTATATGAGTATAGTTTAGTGTTATATTTAATGTTTCTAATCTCTTTTTATTTGATATAAGTGATGATTTGAGGACAAATCATTTCAAAAGAGAAGGAATGATGCGATCCAAGCAACACCAAGAGATCCATTAGAGGTTTTAGTTGGTCTAGTGACAAGATTTAGGGCTAAGAGGTTTTAAGAGGTTTTCAGTGGACTTCTTCAAGATACATGGGCTAGGTGGACTTCACAAAAATATTAAATAATTAAGTATAAACCTTGATTAATTTATTCATGTTCAAGAAGGGCTTGTAGGTAGGTATTCAGATATTACAAAAAGACTGGAATTAGAAGATTCAAATTTGTCAATTGTGATCTTTCACTATTGTTTTGGTCATAACTAGAGCTATGAAAGGAATTTTAATGCGATTTTAGTTTCATTAGAAAATAGACACCCATAACTTTCCAGTGATATATATTAGGGTATACAACTTCCAATGCATTAATATGATAGAAAACCATGTATTTGAAGTTGAGTTTTGATTCTGGCACCAGATTAAAAAAAAATAACTATAATCTTATTTAAATTAGTTAGATTATTGTTTTATTTATCTTTTAGTTATATTTAGGCCTTTTATAAATATTAGGGTTTTTATTTAAATTTAGGATTATTGGATTATTATTATTTATTAGGTTTATTCATATTCATTAGGGATATCCTATTAAACTTAGAACTCTTTCTAGTATAAATATTCTTTTGTATAGACTTTTTAAAAAAAGAAAACTATTTTTAATAAAGAAACTAGCATTCTTGCTATCTTTTTATGTAGTTAGTGATTCAAATACTAGGTTCTTGTTTGAACTTGCAAACTCTTTGAATGATTGATTAACTTCGTTGTGATTTTATACTACTTGTTCACGTCTTTTTATAGGCTTTGGTTATCCATGGCAGGTTCTTGTTGGATCAAGATGCAAACCATTTAAATTTGATTTTATTTTATATTGGGAGGTGTCTGTATCAATATTACAAAGAGACCCTTAGAGGAAGGTACTAATCATTATATGTGGGTAGGTTGGCCTACCTATAGTCTCAAATGGGTCCCTTGCCACTCGTACAAACCTTAAAAGGTTGACTCAATACATATAAGGTGCATAAAGTATAGACCAAGGCAATGCTATATTAACTACAAATCATAACTAAGAGGACTTTCAATAGGAGTTTGAGGTTTCATGTGTGCTAGTTTATAGAGTCAACAATGAAGAGAGACAAGGATTTAGTATACCTACTTTATCAATCTCTATTAATTATACTAAAAGTAAGTCACTGCCCAAAGTATGAAACATGCTTTGTACTTAATTCGATGATCTACACTTTAGGGCTGAACCCATCAAGACACCACTAATTCCTCAGTGTTGACCTAAAGTGATGCAAATAAAAATGATGTGTAGTGGGTGCATGTACATAACTTCCATATTCAATCCATACATGCATAATAAACATAATATATAAAATAAGACGTAGGAAATAGTAACACAAATAGATGAATATTAAATTAAGTGAATTATGTAAAATAGACAATCACAAAACAAGCATTACACAAACACACCATTTTTTCATACAAACAAACAAAGGCTATACCTTACTAAGTATCCCCAAACAAGTCATCATTTTATCATAGGGGGCATCGAGGCAAGCTAAGGATTCAAATGGGTTAAATTATAAAAAGGAGTTGTTATCTACTTTTATGATAACTAGGAACCCTAATTGGTTTTTTTAGAGGTTTTAAGTAAAAGGCTTGTTGTGTAATAAAGAAGATAACAATCGCCTAATACATCCTACCTATAGTAAGATACATTAGTGTTTGTTGAAAAATAAAAAGTGTTTGTTGTGTTTCAGTTGCCTAAAATGACATATTTTTTTCTAAAGTCTAAACTAAGAAATAGATTTTGGATTTAGGTTTAAAGACAACTTGATCTTTACTTAGACAATAGTTAAGCGTCGGAAGCATATGAATAGTTAATTATTGATGGGCATGGAACCCACAAGGCTTATATGGATCAAAAAAAGTTTGAAGCCCACCACTTACTCTATACAAGCTTATATGAGACCATGTTAATCCAGCCAAAATTCACTCATAACATGAACACATATCAATATGTATTCACTAATTCAAATATCTAATAGTCAATATCCAAGGATAGGAGCTAAGATTGAGTTTTTTTAATATAGGTTAAGTTCTCAAAATAAATGATAGTTTATACATCACATATAAAACAAAATACACAATGAACAACATAAAATGTGTACTCGTCAATTAAAATACTTGATAGTCAACATCCGTGGATCAGAGGTAAAAATGAGTCTTCTAATACAGGTTGAGTTCTCAAAGTAAATGACAATTTATACACGATACAATAAATAAAAACAACAAATTTTTAAATCTAAGCCAAACTATTACGCCTTAGATAAATAACACTATAAAAATAAATCCCTAACGGCTCATATGTATTCACTAATTCAAATATCTAATAGTCAACATCTAAGGATAGGAGCTAAGATCGAGTCTTTTAATACAAGTTAAGTTATTAGAATAAATGCAGTTTATACATCATATATAAAACAAAACACACAATGAACAACAACAAAAAAGTGTATTTATCAATTAAAATACTTGATAGTCAATATCCATGGATAGGAGTCAAAAATGGATCTTCTAATTTGGGTTGAGTTCTGAAAGTAAATGATAGTTTATACACGACACAATAAATAACACAAATTTCTAAATCAAAGTCAAACTATCATGCCTTAGATATATAACAATACAAAAATAAATCCCTAGTAACTATATGCCCTTGGAGTTACAACACAATGATGCTTAATATCTCAAACATCCATAAAAAAACCATAAAAACCATAACTCAAAAAATTCAATGATACATTTAAAATTATTTAACAAAAAAATTAAGAGTTTGAAAAAGATATTCGAGAATCACTAGAGATGAATGAAAGCTACATGTACGAGCTTGAATAGTATTGGGGTGTATGGATCACAAGCTATGTGTCGGAGTGAGGTATGGTTGTCGGTGCATGTTTCTCATGCATATTGCAAAAAACTTGAAAAAAAAAATAGAAACCACTAGTTCATTGCTAGATTTTTTGGTCAAATTATAGCCTAAAATGGAAGTGATTTTGAGGTTGTTTTGTATCTGGATTGCTACGAACTCAGAGGGTAAGAACTCTAGAACCCACACATAAGAACAAACAAATCCCAAAAAGCTAAAATCAGATTTGGTTGATAATAGCTCAACACAATGATTACTTGAACTGAGATACTAAAATTATTGGAATGAAACCCTCTCCCAATGATTATAAAGAATTACAAATGAGAAGTATAAAGAAGATGTCACAAAGACATTTATTATTTGATAAGTCAAGAGAATTCAATGAAGAATAAAAAACCATGAGAATCCTCTCACACACAAGCACACAATATGTTGCAATAATATTAAATACTAATTTGGAAAAAAAACCCTAAAAACAAGATAAATGACCTTATTTATAATATGTAAAAACTTCATAAATAATGTTGGAAAAAATAACAAAAAAAAGCTATAAATAAAATTGGAAAAAAATCATAAATCAACTAGGAAACTAATACAATTTTTGCATAATAACTTCTGGACCTTATTTCAAAGCTTTTATAATGTTTGATCACTATGAAATTTTAGCCCTATCTAAAACAAGAGCTTTAAAATCTTCTGAAAAAATTTCATCTCGATCTAATGGTTGGATCAAAAGTTATGGTTATTAATATAAAATTATATTTTAGAAAAAATAAGCTCAAAACCTCCTCTAATTCTCAAATCCATAAATTACCAGCTTGGTATCCTTAAAAATTAAGGATTCCATGAAAAAAAACTCCAATGTTGCTGACTTTGTAATATCATTGCCAAATATTTAGTTGCTAACATGAAAATCCTTGTCAAAATAATCTCAATTGTTGGCACCTATATTATCCTTGTAGAAAAAGAATCAATGATAAATAAGAAGTTCACAAATCATAAGGAAACAAATAATAAATCTCATACAATAACTTTTGGCCTATATCACAATACCTTCTTAAATTTTGATTGACATGAAATTTTAACCCAATATAAAATAATATTACTGGGAATTTCTAGTAAAATTACATTAAAGAACATTAAGACAAAAACTGAATTTGATTATCTAACTCATGCATGGATCGTATTATGGATCTAGGTGGATTTCGGGTGGGGGTTGAGATTGATTTTGGGGGCTGATTTATGTGGATTTTTATAAGAAAAAGGGTTGTTGTTTCAGGTGAATGGATGTTGTTTTAGGTTGGAAAATAGAAAAAAAAAACATTATTAATGTGTTTAGGGAGGATGAGAGTAGTTAGTTTAAAAAGAAAATAAAAGAGATTAAGATCGGTGTTGTAGAGGTTTGGTGGTTTTTGTGAGGAAATAGGCATGAATCGATGTAATAAGTTTAGAAAGATAACGGTTGGTGTTGGGCTGTTTTGGTTTTGTAAAGGAGATTGGAGGTTGTTGTGTGGAATATGTTTACTGATGAAGAGATGGAGCTGATCAGAATTAAGGTGACTTTGACATGGACTAAGGGAGGTTGTTGTTGTGTATGAAGGAGATTGAGGTTAAGGTGGTAGTGAGAGCAATGATGGAGGCTGGCTAGTGGGTTTGAGTTTATGATGTTTTAGGGAGTTTTCAGGTTAGTTGAGAAAACTTTGATGTTTAGGTTTTTTTTTTTTTTTTGGTTTGGTGTTTTCTTTTAGTGTAGGATTTTAACCCCCTCTCTTTGTTTATCCTCTCGTTTCTTCTTGAAGTTTTTATTTAGAGTGTTAATAACCCTAAAAATAAAATCTAACAATTAATTAGAAGATCTCTTATGATTTTAAATATTTGAGTTTTTATTTTTTTATTTGATCACATATTATATTGTTTTATTCTTTATTATCTTGGCCCCCTCTCTTTTTTTCTCATCATTTTACTTTCTACTCTTTTTCTTTCTTTCTTTCTTTCTTTTTTTTCTTTTTATTTTACAAAAACTTATCACACAATAATAAAATAAGTGAAAGTGCAAAAAATAATTAAATGACCCTAAATTGACTGAATTGCATTGAGAAGACTTTTTTAGGAATTTTTGTATTTTTGAAATTATGTTGGAAATTGGGATTAAAAAAAAAGGGTTATGATAGTTTTCTTGGGACAATCTCAATCATTTATCATTGTTGCACACTTTGATCATATATGCTCAATTCAAGTTAACTTTTTTGTACTGTTTTTACAGTTGTTTTAGAAGATCAGAGGATGTATTTTTTTAGTTGAATAAGGAGTACATATCTAAGGGAGGAGAATATCACGTAAGAGAGAGAATAAGATGGCCAAAGTTGGGCCAAAACCATGCAAAACTAAAGAAATTAATGGGTTGTTTCAAGCTATGCACACGTGAAAAGAGAAAAAAAGGTTATTTCAACCGTGCATGAAACAATGCCATTTTGACGTTTCCATTTCTTTTTTAATTAAAGCATGATTTAGCAATGTTTTGGGAAAAACACGTTCATATAAATGAAAGTTTCAAGTTTTCAAATAGGTCCTTTATGTTTGGCATCATTTCTAATTTGGTCCTTGGATTTTTATTTTTTTTATTTTTAGCTAATTTCAACTTTTTTTCCCCAAAGTTTCTTTTAATTTAGTCTATAATTTCACATTTTATAGCCTCTTTATTTATCAACCTCTTTCAATTTAGTCCTTGACTTTTTAATTTTCAATTTTTGGTCAATTTCACTGTTTTCTTTCAATTTCTTCTTAATTTCACCCCTTTTGCATTAAAAATGCCCCCTCAATTATGGTGTCTTTTCAATTTAGTCCTTGGCTTTCTAATTTTTAATTTTTAGCCAATTTCAACCACTTTCTCAATTTTTTCTTTACAATTGCACCCTGAATTGCATTTTTTTCTATTATTTTTGTATTTTGATTTTTTTTCTTTTTCTTTCCTTTTCAATTGCGTATTTTTTATAACATTTTTAAGAAGTTTTGATTGAGAAATATTTTTTTTTATGAAACTTTTTATTTTTATAGAGGTTAAAAATTAGATCACTACAAGATTTCACAGTTTTACCGACGGACCAATTCCGTCGGTGTGTGATTAGAAGTTCGTCGGTGATTTTTTTACCGATGTCATCACCGACGGATTAAGTCTGTCGGCTTTCCCTTCGTCGGTGATTCCCCCTTCCGTCGCTATATCGATCGGAAAAACAAAAAAACCATTTGCCGATGGTTTTACAGACGGAATTTGCGCGCCAAAAAAAAAAGATTCCCGCTTGAAATATACCGACAGATTTTTATTCCGTCGGTGATATTGTGATTGAACGACGGAAACTATCTGTCGGTAAATCCGTCGGTGAGTGTAAGAAATACCGACCGAATATATCCGTCTGTAAATTCGTCGGTACTGGTGGCAGCTACTGTTAAATGCCGACAGATTCATTCCGTCGGTAAGTCTGTCGGTGAGTGTTTAAAATACCGACCGAATTCATCCGTCGGTAAAATCCTTGGTAATAGTTTTTTTCTTAATTTCTTTTTAAAAAATTATTTAGGATATATAATATAAAACTATATAAATTAATTGTAATACAAACCAATTATGCAAATAAAATTTATATTAAACATAAAAAAAAAGTTAAATAATATTCATTACAAACTGAATATGTTTCAAGAAAAATATTAAATGAAGTTTTAAAGGTAAATAATGTTGATTACAAATTAATATAAAGGTGGAGCTGGAGGAGGAGGAGGAGATCCT
>Ga0307515_10009673_pt1 | contig 18598 bp, 2 predicted proteins | sample 17_EM_MG_FD_194513 | JGI IMG/M metagenome (GOLD analysis project Ga0307515, IMG submission 194513) | Populus trichocarpa ectomycorrhiza microbial communities from riparian zone in the Pacific Northwest, United States - 17_EM | ecosystem: Host-associated > Plants > Roots > Unclassified | place...
CACTAAGGATAAATATCCTAAAAAGCTACAATCAGCTTTCTTTCAACTAAAACTAGGAAAAGGCTTCTTTAAATCCTTCTCTAAAACAATAGGGAAGGATAAAGAAGGTAGATGCTTTAAGGGCTGTACCGCGGTACAAACCCCTACGCACCTCTTACTAGAATACAGACTATATTAGGAAGATAGAAAGGAAATGCAAAGACAAATAGGCTCTTCTCTTTCCTTAGAGAAGCTTTTTTATACAAAGAAAGGAAGAAGGGCGCTTTTTCTATTCTTAAGTAGGACAAAAATAGCTACTGGGAAGTGGCTAAGAGCAAAAGGATCTCTAGAAGGAGGCAACTCCTACTAAAGTCCTAGTAGATAGACCATAGAAAGCAAAAGGACAGAAATGAACTATAAAAAGGACAGGGACAGGCGTTAGGATTATTTATAATTTTATTCTAATTTTTTCTTCTATTTTCCTATCGTTTTCTTACTACCTAATAGTTGTTAGCAACCTAGTATCTTATTAGGAAGCTGTAAATCCCTAGCTTAGGGATTTATAAACTACTAGGACATAGCTACTAGTACATGTTAAGCTGCCTAGAAAGGATTTATATATATAGAACTATAGCGCCATAGCCTAGAGGCTGTATGCGCAGTATTGTACGTAGTATAATACAACGGATATAAAAAAATATATAAAAAAAAGCTCTATAGTATACTAAGCACAATTATCTCTAATTACGGTATATAATTTATTAGCGACTTTTAACAATAACTAAGTAAATGCCTTAAAATAACCTTATAACTAAGCTTAGCCTAATACCTAAAAATAAACGGCTAAACCAAAATTATTAACGCTGCTATAAATAAATACCTTTATGCTTTTATTAGCTTTATATAGGACAACTAGGTTAACTACCTACCGCTTACTAAGTTTACTATAAATAACTAAGTTAATAAAAGTATAGGCATCTCCCCGTTTTTTATAAACTATAGCTTTAACCCTCGCCTTAGAATTAAGCCTACTAGCCCCTACTTACTAACACTATTAGTATAAGTAAAGAAGGAGTTTTTCCGCGCAGACCCTATAGCTAACCGCTTTAAGCGGATATTAATATAGCTTAAGGCTCTAGCCTAGATTTTATAGCAACGCTATAAAGATAATACTAATACCTATAGGGATAAGAGCGCGTTATTCTATAAAGGCGATATAGTTATAGTTAGCTTAAAAAATATAAAGATAAGCAAACCTAAAAAGAAATAGGCGATAAATAGGACGGCCTATACTCCGTACTTGTAGTATACTAAGGGGTAGTTATAGTAAACCTCCCGGACTATATCTAAGTAAATAAATCCTTTTATATATTTAAGGTCCGCCTCTAGGCTACTAAAGAGATCCCTAGCTAAGTAAATATTAATACTATAAAGCGCCGTAATGTATAAGGACAAGTAATAAAAAGAGATAATAATAGCAATATAAAAGATAAATAGGAGTTTAAGAAAATCCTTAATATATATAATAAAGACCCCTAAGGCCTAACTTATAAAATTAAATGGAAATATTATAAGGACACAACCTAGTAGCTAAAGGAAGACCTAAAGGGTTATAAATAAGCTATACAGCGCTTTTATAAGCAATACCCTAAAAAGCTAAAACCCTTAAACTGGGTATAAGATAAGGAAAAGTCACGCTAAGGTCGCGGCCAACTACCGCATTAAAATTTATAGTGGTTAAGATATTATAGAACTTTAACTAGCGGTTAAAGTTATCTAATTAGCTAAATTCTTGCCAAGAAACGCCACGCGGATTAATTTAGGTAGCGGTGTAAAGTTCTACTAACCTTACTTACTAAACTAACCAATTAGGATTTTCCATGCCCGGTATAGAAAATCGCCATTAGCTTGGTTAAGAGCGGTAAATAAAACTAATATCTTTATGGTAAAAAAATATACAACCCTATACACTGCCTATTTTTAAGTTATCTATTTAGTTTAGGGATTAAACTATCTAAGGGAGAGGAGTACTATTATAGCACTAACTTAACGTATACTGTTTTATACTATCTTATACTATTTCCTACTATTAGCTAGCCTACTACTAGTGACTTAGCGGCCAGCCCTACTATTTATATATAATACCCCCTTTCTACCTTCTTTCCCTCTTTATACCACAACGTAGTTATTTAGTTTACTTTATTGCAGCACTGTGACAGGAGCTGTTAGTACTATTAAGAGGCACAAACATTTTGCTAATACTGCTATTATTTTTTATAGCATAGTTCCGCCCAACTAGTTAGGCCTATCTTCCTAACGGACTTTAAATATCTATTATTAATAGAACCTCTTTAATCTATTCCCTAAAGTTTAATCGTAGAATAGCGTGCCGTTAAGATCCTTAATTAAGTACTATCCTTTATTGACCCGAGGTACGAGTAGTCTATATATTCGGGTTTAGGGGTCTTGGATTTTAAACTCCCGTTAAGCTAGCTTCTAATTAGTTAGAAAGCCAGCTTCTTATTAGTTAGAAAAAAAAACGCGGGCGGTATCTACCTATAGAATGCACGTAACGAACATTAAAATATTTAAGATCTTACTATTAACAGATTAACCTTTTTGTTGGCATCTCTATCAATACTACTATACGCATCTTAACTATGGTAGAACCTGCTTTAATTAAGTGCAGCAAGTGCTATTTAATACAACCCCGTATTAATTTTATTAAAAACGGCCCATCTATTAAGCTTTTAAAGTAATGTTAATCGTGTCGGTTAAAGGCGCGTTTTCCCTATATATTACTTCTACTTTTACTTACTTTCTTAGGGCTCTAAATATAATTTAAATAGGCAGAAAGCAGAGCTTGGTTCTACTGAGACTCGTCCTATAAAGCGCCAGCGAAATACTTTACCTAAAACTAATACTAAGGACGTCTTCTTACCTCGCAGCTAGAATAGTTAAGATACCCCTAAAATAGCTTAACGGCAGAAGATAATTAGGGTAATATAACGGGAGTACCGCATTCTTAATCAGCGGGGTAAAGCTTACTCGCCTACTCCTCCGCTATATACTACAGATAAAGCTCTATATAGTAGAAGAGGCACTTTAAATGACCTAAATACATCCTTGCCGGAACTAGCTCCTATGCCTACTCTACTACTAATACCTACACTACCGCTAATACCACCTTCCTTACGGCAAGCTCCCTTGTGGTAAGCTCCCTCTTTATAGGCTCCCTCTTAGCAAGCTCCCTCTTAGTAAGCTCCTTCTTAGTAAGCTTTAATTACGGCTACACTACTACTTATTTCGGCTGTCGATTAGGAGCGAATTAAGAAGTTTAGGAGTATACTACAGGCTAAATGTATAGAGATGTGCAGTTATTATAAGGAGCGGTAGTTCTAAATGGGCCTAGCTATAGAGGGTAATAATATAGATATATGAAAGCCTGTATTAAGGACGCCAATAGCCTTAAAGATCTAACCCTTTTCCCCCTATTTGGTAAAAGTAACGGGCTTAATCTAGGGCCTGTTCCTGGCTTCCTACCTATACTTACCGCGGTAGAGGAGCTTATAATTGCGCGCGTATACGTTTATCTATAAGTTATGTATGTATGCGGCTAGCAATATTGCTATACTAGCTATATCTGCTGCTTTGGCCAGAATATACTAAAGACTTAGAGGCAGCTACTACGGCTACCTACTAAACTCGATATACTGGTTGTGATGCCTACGGCAATAGAGGGTGGCGAATACCTAAGTTGGCGGTTTACTAAGCGGTATACTGTAAGGCGCTCTGCTATAGTATAGTGGCTTTACTTTTTAAAGGTTAATTATCCCAATTATCGCGATGTTAAAATATATAGCACCTGGCTTACTAGCTTCCCTAAAAATAGCTCTATATTAGATTAGCTACCTTATATTAATAAGTTAGAGTCTAATTTTAGTAGCCCGACGGCTTACCCTACTACTCCTATATAACGTCCTTTTGCTATTAATCCTCTGCCTACCGAGCTTGGTAGTAATATACTGGACGGCGAATTTAATAATAATGTACTAGATACTTTAGTTCCTAATCTAGTGCCTAACCTTAATGAATTGGCGCTTTTGGGTCGCGAGGTTTAATACTAATAAGACCTATAAGTAGGCCTAGAGGTTGCTACTATGCGACAGACACCTCTCTCTAAGCGATTAGCTAGTTTTATTATGCGCGGCGCCTTTCCTACTCTATTTTCTTATGGTAAAGCCGACTTTAATATGCCACGAAGCCGTATAGTTACCCTAGCTGCGTACGCCAAGCATATGTGTAACCGACTACCGAGGTTCACTTCACCCTACGACTCACCACCCGTTTCTTGATTTATATGCCTCTTGCCATCATATGTCTCATTACTATATTACCCCTATCTTTGATGTCTACCTATCGATTGTTTCTATTACCTATTCATTACCTATTACCGACTGAGTGGCAATGGCGACCTGGTGGCCAATTAGGTAACAGTTACAAATCATCGTCGGTATCGCCGACAACCTTAGCCACCTATTTCTTGTATATAGTCTACTCGATTTCCATAGATTTAGAATCAAGTCGCTCATGCATTTCTTCACACTGCAAAGCTTACAATATGCTTAAGTATTAGGATGGTTAGTTTAGCCGCTACCCCTTATTTCGCTATTACGTGTTTAATCGGATTATAAGAGAGTAAGCCCTTAACGCTACCCGCTTTCTTTATGGCCGATTAAATAAGAATAGTCTATTTTTAGATAAGCTTAGTAATCTTATAAATGGTAATAGGGCTAAGCAGTTACTAAATAAGATTATACGGCATGTACGGAACCTTAAGGGCACTAGATCTTACTAGAGGCAGAAGAGAAATAAGCTTACGGCTTATACTAAAAACATTAAGAGCGGGTCTCTATTCTTTATACTTAGCGCTACTAATTTACATTAGTATAATCTACACTTTTATATACCTCTATTTAATGAATATAAGGCTGCTAATAAGGCTTAGCGCTACTAGATTACTTCTTAAAATCTTAACAATAATCCGCATATTGCTGCTTACTGGCTGTATCGTCGCTTTAATCTATTTAGGAAGCACGTGATTATAGGTCTATTTAATAGTACTAACTTTTAGTTCCAATATAAGTGGTAGGTATAAGGTAGTGGCTATATATATGGCTTCTTATGGAGTTTAATAGCTCTAAGGCCAGATCCGTTAGCTATTAAATTAAGGGCGGCTTTTGCTAAGTACTGGGCTACTTTTATATCCGTAATAAATTCTAATTAATCTAGGCCTTCCAATCTCCGATATCCTTCTGCTCTTAGCTATAAAGAACAGCTTAATACTAGTGAGCTTCTTACTGCCTGCCTTAATCAATTTTAACGGCATCGTAATTGCACCGAATCTTACTGCTTAAGATTAAAGAAAGGCTCTACTAGAGTAAAGGAGTGCCACTTTTATTTTCCACGCTCTCTTTACAATAAGGCTGCTATATTAAAGGATTAAAATCCGCATTACTGGACGTTCTGTCCGTAGCGTAGTAATAAGCTTCTTAATAGTTATAATGCAGCTATAATATTAGCGTAGATGGCGAATATTAATACGTTACCCGCTATAAGCGTATTAGTAATAGTTAACTATATAGGTAAATATTGCAGTAAGGAAGAGAAGAAGTTAACTTCCTACTAGGAGCTACTCTAATTAGTACAGCCGTACGCCAATAGCCTTTATGCCTTTAGTTTGGTAGTAGCTAGGTTTATAAATAAGCTTATTACTAAACGCGATTGGTTAGCGCAGGAGGTATACTATCTGCTTTTTAACATTCCCCTTTATAAAGGCTCTAGGAATGTAGTAACTTTAAACTACTATTAGGAGGATAATTAAAGCGCTATATATAAGCTTAAGGATGGGTAACTAAAAGGGTATAGGTTGTCTAACTATAAGAAATATAAGCGCCGCTTAGATGGGGTAGAGGACGTTACTTTCTTTAATTTTCTCCTCTATTTTAATTACTTTACTTATAAGCGTCGACCAAGAGCAAGGCCTTAAGTTATATTATACTTTCCGCGATATAAAGGCGATCCTTCCTATCTGTAGTATCCTAAGTTCTGCTATATAAAGCTTATTCTTTATTACCCGTAGAGGGAATATAAGGAAGTAGCTACTTATACTAATAGATTTGGGGCCCCTAATTATATAGCCTCCTATTAGGCTTACATTAACTCTTATTAGTATCCGCCCGACTACTTCTATAATTAGAAACTAGAGGAAGATCGCGAAACTGCTAATTATATTAATAAGTTTGAGGGCGATTTCGCAGACAACTTGGAGCTATATTAGTCCTTTAAGGCCCTATATGCCCGCGTTCGAAATATTAATAGAGTTAAAATTAAAGATCTTAATAGGCTTAGTAATAGGGAGCTTGATTATAACTACGACTAGAGTATATATTAGGGTACGTACCCACAGCTTAATAAGAGGACTTATTGGTAGGAAGTACAGCTATAGCCTTTACCGTAGAGCCGCCTATCCTAAATAGTAACTCCGTCCTCCTTATAACTAGGTTAGCGTTATATCTATAACGTTATAGTTAATTACTATAGGCAGATCTAAGTGGGCCTTGGCCCCTCCCTACTGTAGATTAATATTAATAGAGAGGTAGGAACTAGCAAATTATATCTTATTACTATCCTTTTTACTACGCTCTATAATATAGTAAGGGCTTATAGCAAGCCAATGCTATTGGCTTAAGCGGCCCCTACTAGGGTAGCTGCCTTTAATATTAACGGCAGAACTATATACGATCTACTAAGGTTACTAGTAAATTGCCCGTTTAATAAATTGCCTATTGCTAGTTTTATGCCTTTATAGCAAGCTTTTAAGGATATTTACTATCTTGTCCTTGACGAGAAATCTATAATTAGGTAAGTATATCTAGCCTAGATTGATCGCCGCCTCCATTAGATCTACCCTACGCGCAATAACAACTATTTTAGAGGCTTAAATATCTTACTAGTAGGCGATTTCTATTAGCTTCCCCCTGTAGGTTAGGCGGCCTTATATAGTAATCTATCCGCTAGGCCGTTAGAGCTCGCTAGCTATAAAAAGGGAGCTTATAAGGCGATTGACCGAACAGCTGTCTTGGATTAAGTTATGCGGTAGGGCGGTAATAACGCTAAGAGCTCTATATTTAGGACCGCCCTTATAGAGCTACGTAGTAATTCTGTAAGTAATCCGACCTAGAAGCTTCTTTTAACTAGGTATAAGCAGGGCCTATCTACTAATAAGGTTGCGGGCTTTAACAATATAATTCGGCTATATAGTATACGCGCTGCTGTAGGTAAATATAACACTACTTGGCTTCGCGACCTTTTACAGCTAATAGTGGCTATTAAGTTAGTTAACACTAGTGTAGGTGTACGGAAAGTTACTCTTAATTAGTGCAATACTATAGAGAATCTAGCCCTATATATTGGCGTGAAAGTAATGCTAATATAGAATATCTGGGTTGAACTAGGCTTAGTAAATAGTACTACTAGTATAATTAAAGATGTTATATAGAAGGGACACGCGAATATTAAAAAGGATTAGCCTTAGTTACTACTAATTACGGTAGATAGGTATAACGGACCTGCCCTATTTACTCGGCAGGATAGTAAGAAAGTTATCCCTATATTTTCTATACTTTGTAAGTAGGAGGATATAAGAGGCTCTCACTTACAGCGTTAATTTCCAATTACTTTAGCTTTTGCCCTTACTGTATATAAATACTAGGGCCTAATACTTAACTAGGTAGTTCTAGATATTAAGGAAAAGGATAAGATAGCTAGGCTAACCTATGTAGTAATCTTATAAGTTAAGAAGCTTTTAGGGCTTATATTTAAACGTAGGTTCGATATAGAACGATTTTAGTTATCTATAAGTAAGACTAAAGAGGTATAATAAGAAGATTTTGTACGGAGGCAGTAGTAACTACTTATAAACTACTTTTCCTAATTAGGAAATTATATACTGGCTTGGAGGTAAGCGGAGAATGTGGCATTCGTCTTAGTTTCTTAACTTTTGAATAGCTTAACCGCGAAATCCAATTTTCTAAATTTTAACCCCCCTATCCGTCCTACCTTTTTACCGCTTTTAGAGCTGTTAGATATACATATAATAGTATATAAGAAGAATTAGCAGTATTGCCGGATTAATATTGCTGCTGTCTGTAGCGTTAATTAATTTTTAGATTTTTTTAATTTTTTTTAAAGGGCGGAAATGTCGCTTATATAAGAAGTTACGTAACCTCTAAGAATACTTAGGACCGCATACTAGCAGCCACGACTTCTCTATACTATAGTTAATATTTTATATATACTGCACCTAGAGCTACTTAAAATAACTATTACTTATAGATCTACTGATTTATAAATTAAAAATTAGACATAGTTAGAGCTGTTAGTAGGGGTTATTAATTGCGCTCCCTATAATAAAATCCGACTAATAAATGAACTGACGAATTAAATTAAAAGTTCGGAACGTCTAAATAGGGTTTTGCTAAGACGCTAGCTAGACCCTAACCTAGACCCTTCCTAATCTATTAAATTCTAAAAATAACGACCTCTACCGAATTAAAAATTAACCTTATCCTTAACAAGCTATCCGATTAGATTTAATAGTTCTTTATTATCTAAGACACAGCTAAAACTAATGAGGTATAGCAGTATATCGACCTATCTAAGAAGAAAGACGATCTTCTAAAGCTAGAACTACTAAGTTGGCCCACACTAAGGGATATACTACCCACGGCTATATTAATAGTAAAGCTAGACCTAAATTAGCTTACTGCCTATAACTAGCTCTACGTTAAATATAAGGACGATCTACGCGTATACTAAAAGTAAAAATAGGCTATAAACGATATTAATAACTACATCGTTTGTACTACATCGGTAGCCTACATTTTACTTATTAATAGCCTCAGTAGTTGGTTACATTAAATATTTAAGGCGTCTCTACTACTATAGTAGCTACTGCAGTGACAGAGATACCCCGTATTTTGGTAAGTAATTAAGCCCTTCTTATACGAGAATCTCGTGCTTATTAGTACTTACTAAATTACGTGCTTATAGGGCCTCCTCCCGTCTATAAATACTCCCTTCTCTATACCTTTCTCTCTTCTTTTCTTCTTCTTTATAAGAGCTAGAGGTGCTCTAATACTCCTTAGTCTCTACTAAGGGATCTATTGATTAACATGGCAATATAGATAGCATTAGACGAGGAGACGGGTAAGAGAGAAGATAGGAAGGACGGAGGAGCCTCCTGTAGGTGTTAGTTAAGTAATATTAATAGCTATATTATGGCTGCCTAATCTCCTATACTTATAGGCCTCCTCACGTCTATAAATACTTCCTTCTTTATACCTTTCTTTTTTCTTTTCTTCTTCCTTATAAGAGCTAGAAGTGTTTTAATACTCCTCCCTAGTCCCTATTAAGAGATTTATTGGTTAACGTGGTGATATAAATAGTATCTAACAAGGAGATGGGTAAAAGAGGAGATAGGAAGGACAGAGGGACGTCTGGTAGGTATTAGTTAAGTAATATTAATGTCTATATTATGGCTGCCTAATTTCCTATTTATAGGCCTCCTCCCGTTTATAAATACTCCCTTTTCTATACCTTCCTCTTTTCTTTTCTCTTCTTCCTTATAAGAGCTAGAGGTGCTCTAATACTCCTCCCTAGTCCCCACTAAGGGATCTATTAGTTAATGTAGAAATATAGATAGTATCTAACAAGGAGATGGGTAAGAGAGGAGATAGGAAGGACGGAGGGGTATCTAGTAGGTGTTAGTTAAGCAATGTTAATGTCTATATTATAGCTGCCTAATCTCCCATTTATAGGCCTCCTCCCGTTTATAAATACTCCCTCCTCTATACCTTCCTCTCTTTTTCTTTCTTCTTCCTTATAAGAGCTAGAGGCGCTCTAATACCCCTCCCTAGTCTTTACTAGGGGATTTATTAGTTAATATAGCGATATAGATAGTATCGGACAAGGAGATGGGTAAAAGAGAAGACAGGAAGGACGGAGGAACCTCTAGTAGGTGTTAGTTGAGTAATATTAATAGCGGTTTTCGTTACCTAAAAATTGTGTTATGTAATGACATTTGGGAACGCAAATATGTACCTCCATCCCATACTTACACCACTACTAAATATTTTAGGTTTTGCACTTAGAGCTGCTTATAATAGGTATTCCTAAAAGATCTGCTAGTTTAAAGCTCTATAATTAAACGTTATTAATATTTTATATAGGGGTTGTTAATTAAGCTCCCGGGACACGATTTTTTAAAGTTTAACACTATACTAATATTACGACCTTCTTGCAGTGGCCGAGCCACCCCTAATCTCCTCCCTCTTCTCCCCCCTCCTATTACTCGGCGCTGAGCTATTATATTATCGCCGAGCTATTACGTCGTTGTACGTCCAAACTGGGTAAGCAATAACGTGATTTTTTAATTATGTTAAACGTCTCTATATATAGTTATATCTTTTCCTATATGCGTATTTAATCAAGTTAGGGTAGTAGACTTACTTTAATTCTAGCTATACGGCGATTTAGTTATTAGGTATTAAAAATATTTAGTATATAAAGCTTTAAATTGGAATTATAATCTACTATATTAGATCCTACGTAGAGAGCTCTGTATTAAAGCTCTATAGTTTAAATATATACTAGATTTGTAACTAATATAATCCTTAAGCCCAGCTTAAGTAGGGCGCCTTAGTTACTATAGTAGATCCTTACCTAGCAGTGACTAAGGCGCCTTAATCTTACTACTACTTCTAAATTAAGCAAAAGCTCTATATAGGGGGGTCCTAGGGGATCTCCCCCTAGAAAACCTTATCTCTATATATATTAATTAAAGTCTATATAATAAAGCTCTAAAATTAATTAGCTTATTACTTATAACCTTAGGTTAAAATTTTCGTTAGGGGGCTAACGATCCACATATTAGGGGTAACTCTTATAAATATAAAATGGGCCCAGCCACTTTAGGTCTAATTTGCGACTATTAAAATAGTCCTACTTAAGCTATATATTATAAAGTATAACTATATCTCTAACCTTAAATCCGTCCTAGCGAATATAGTAGGTATTATTAAAGTACTCCTTATTTACTACCCTTAGTCGTCTTATACGCGCGATAGCCTCTTTTATATCTACGTCTCTTTAGTTAAACTGCTGTATACAAAGTACTAATAGCTTTATAGTGGTCCGGACTATTTACTAAGGTAGTATCTGCTAAGTAGGTATACAGAGTTTAATAGAAAGGATATGCTTATATCCGTATATAACTCTTACCAGTATTATTCCCGTAGGCCACTTAATAGTTATCCTATCTGCCCATAAAACGGTACAAAGATTATCCAGCTATAAGCCATCTATCTTTACTAAAGCGTCTACTATAGGCTTGTAACCTCACTCTATAAAGCCTTACGCCTAAATATAGTAAGTAAAAGCTATAACCCTCTTAATATTATAGAGCTCTGCGAGCGCAGTAGTAACGTTAGCATTCTCTTCTCTACTATCTATAGAGAGCTGTCCAAATGCTCCCTATTAGTAAATAACATCTTTATAAAGGAACTTCGCTATACTTTTTATATTCCTATTTTAAAGGGCCTAAACTTCTACCTATCTAAATATATATTCTTAAGCAATAGCTAGGTACTAAAATCTAAGACGGCTTAAAGGCATAAATATAATATTTACTACCACTTATTACTATAAGGTGGACTCCTATATAGGGTATATTACTTCTTCTTTCTATCCTAACTGTCGCTCCTAGCATTATAGATATAACTTAATATGCTATAATATCTAATCCTATAGCCCTAGCCACTAATATTAATTTAAGACCCTCTAATACGTTCCCTTTTATCTATAATATCCGCTTTAATTATAAAGGCTTTTAATAATCTCCTACTAAGCGTCCTTATTATTAACTACCCTTTATATTAGTATATTTTTCAACTATTAGCGAAAGAGCTATTAATTACACACTAGGAACTTTAGCGTATATTATTTAAACTTCTTAAACTCTTTAGTATTTATCTCTTCCGGATGTTATAAGGTTACTAGCCACTTTATAATCTTCTAAAATTTCTCTAAATATAAGTCTTCTAATAGCAGACCCGCTTTTATTTTAAGAGGGGCAGCTGTATATTTTAAGACACTCAGTTTATAGTTAATAAACTCTTTAATATCCTTAGTCGGCTTATTAGGTTGTTTACTATTAGGTAGTCGTTATAAAAGTCTATTAACTAGGCTATTTTTCTTCCCCGGCATATATTTAATATTAAAGTCCTATAGCTAGATCTATGCTAGCCATCTTATTATTAAGGCTCTAGGTAAATTAGTAGCGGTATAATTTAGTTATATAACTAGGGTATTTGTATTTATCTCTACTATAAAGCAAACGCCATATAGGTATACGCGACACTTCTTTAATATATATAGTAATGCCCGATATTTAAGCTTTCCTAAGTTATATTTCTGCTCCGCCTAAGACTAAATACCGCTTTTATATCAACATAGGTAATAATAACCTTACACGTCCAGTTATATAAGACTATACCCCTATCTATTCTTGCATCCGTTAACGGCGAGAATAATTAGCCTAGCCCCTTTACTATAATCTAGCTAAACTAATATAGGTGTAGTAGTAACTGCATACTTTAGAGTCTTTATAGCGGCTATCTGCTCTATACTCTATACAAATAGAACATTTACTTATAGCAGTTAGAAAATTAGCTCTACCTTAATTACAAAGTCTTCTATCTATATTTGGTAATATATAACAACTCCTAAGAACGCTTCGGCCAATATAATATCTTTATAATCTTTCTAGTAAATAATCTTTACGACCTTTAACTCTTCCAGATATCGTCCTTTTCCATTATAGTGGTAGCTAACTACTATAACCTCGTCTTTGTAGAAATAAGACTTTACGCCTAAGATTATATACCTAGCTTATTCCAAATCTGTAAGCACTTCGTCTAGCTATATAATATATTCCAGAATATATCTACGCACACCTAAAAGGCTCTCCTCCTTATTATACACTATCTGTGGGCCTTTTACTATAATATTATCTAGAAATAGCAGGGCATAGTGTAGGATGTATCGTTCTAAGATTTTAGTAATTATCTGCACAAACTAGGCTATAGAATTTGTGCCTCCTATAGGTACCATTATTTGTTATAAAAGTCCCAAAGGTATTATAAAAGCTATTAGGTTCCGGCTTTCTATATCTAGCTCCAATTAGTTATAGCTAGAAAAGAAGTCTACTAAAGATATAACCTTACACCCTATAAACTCCTTAGAAAATTTATTAGTATATAGCAGCAGATTTATATCCCTAATAGTTACTCGGTTAATATTTATTGCCACGTTAATTAGTTAGTACTTATTACGTTCCTTCTTACTTATAAGAAACCATAAATTTCTATATAGGCTTTTATAATATTTTAGAGTTCCTTAAGCTAGTTGTTCTTATAATATATTTATTACTTCTCTTTATAGGGCCCTAGGTACTAAAAAGTTTGGTATTTACCATACTTTATATAGCACGGTTTTAATCTTTAGCAGTAGAGTTACGTCTTTGCTAACGTGACCTATCTTAAAGAACTCCTATACTAGAGCCTCTTCTCAGTTAAACAACATAGCCTTAAGGATCTCTTATTCTCTTAGCTAAATATCTCTTATAATTATACGCTCCAATTATTCTAGCTTTAGTTATATACTATAGGCCAGCTTAGTATATCGCGGCTTAAGAAAATAATTATACGGTCTAAAAGACAATCCTTAGATAAACGCCTTTTGTTAATATAAGGCTACCTCTTACCATTCTGCTATACCTCCTATAACTGTTCTATCTGGTGCCAATAAATTAACTAAGCAGACTTTGCCTGCCTTCCGTTTATACACAGTTACTACATTTATAGCGTTTAGTTAGGCCTTACTCTAGTAGCTTTTTATTTATATTATAAATAGATCCGTTATCTTTAATATTTAATATATAAGGGACTTAGCTTTTACTTTAAATACTAGCTTCTAATTCTTCCTTAGGTATTTCTTTAGAACTTCTTTTAATATTTTACTATTAAGCTCTCTTTATCCAATATTATATTCCTTTCCCTACTATAGCTCTGTCTAGCGGATATCTAAAACGGTATACGTCTATGTTAGAGCCGTACCTTATTTTCCTCCTCTTTATTCTTAATATCCTCCTTATCCTAATACGCTAGGTTATAAGTAACCCTAGATATAATCCTAGCGGTTATACCGGCTATATATTTCCTAAACTATTTTCTATACTAATACCTTTATCTAGTTTAAAAAAACATTGCATTCTTATAGGACGTTAAAAACCTTATTTTAACTTTGCTATCTTTTAATTAAATAATATAAGATACCTAACCTATTGCGGTTTGTTTTATTACTAGTTTAGCCCTTACTAACTATAGCTTACTAAGTATCACCTTATATAACATTTCCCGTACAGTAATAAACGTCGTAAATATTAAGACGTTACCTATTACTATAGGGACCGTATATACTAGCCCAATAAACTTAGACTAAGTTCTATTTATAGATGTTAAATACACGCCTTATAACTATAAAGGCAGACTTAATATTAGCAGGCCGTGTTATAGGGCTACGCTTTCCTTAATAAGGTTAAGCTTAGCTCCAGAGTTAATTAAGTATTTAGCCCTTTTATCTTCTGTCTACACTTCTACCTTTAGGCACCGCCTTTAAAACTAGATAAATCCTACTTCTTATTTAATTTAGTCCACTTTAGCAGTTATTAGGCTGGCTTAATTAGCATAGAACGTTAGGTATACTAATAATATAGATACCTTAACGTCCTCCTACTTCTATTAGTAAGGCTCTATAAAGGGTAATAAAAGAGGCTTAAAAAATAGCCTTATAACTTTAGGTATATACATAAGGCAGTTACTAATAGTAACTTTAATAGTTTTTAATAAGATTTTATCCGCCATCACGGTTGGGCTTAGGACGTTTCCTTTTAGTATATCTATTATCCTAACTAGCTTTAGTTATAATGCTTTAACTATTATTATTACATCTACTATTTACTCCGTCTATCTTAGCTATTTAGTGTAATTTATTTCATTACCCCTATTACTACTTAACGGTAGTAGAGGAGCCTGCTGCTAGGGCCGTAGTGTAATTTAAATATATCCTCCTAGTTATACATTTTAAACCGTTACCGGTTACGGACTAGATAGTTTTAGAGGCTGTTTTATTACCCTTACTTCCCCTTATGGTCTCCTAAGATTATATACCTATGGCGTAGGCTATAACTAGGTTACGGCCCCTACTAAATTAATGTATATTAACTCTACTTAGTATATATCTTCCTAGGACTTACTAAGTTCCTCTTTACTTTTAGCGTTACTACCCTTTATAAGCTCTACGAAAGCTGCCTTTAGTTAAACACCTATTGCTAGCGCATTAGGATTAATATCCGCGTTCTGCCTTAGCTAGTCTTTAAGGAACTAGATTTAATTATCGCTTAGTAAATACGGAATTATATTTTCTAGACACTTATGTATTCCAGCGCATATTTAGTTATTTTTGTTTATATATAGAAAACTATAATAAACTAACTCTTAGAGCTATAGACATTAATTAATAAAATGGTAGGCACCCCCGCATTATAATATGTCTAATTTTATATCTAGTATACGCCAAAGTTCCCTAGCCCTCTATACCTTTTTAGGCCCGGCTTATATCGTTTTTATAGCGCTCCCTTATAGGGCGGCTGCGGTCTATTATTACCTAGTGCCGGTTATAGGTCCATTTATTCTTAATATATTAACGCTCTATTTAGAAGCTATATATACTATATTAGATCTTAGCAAATCCTATCTTAGAATAGTATTAAAGATATAATGCCTACTAATTTAACCGTCCTAAGATTAAGCTTCCGGAGTTAATTAGTAAGTTTCTCTAGTTTAGGGTCTGTTTCCTAAGTTGTTTAATAGGTATTTGCTAACTTACTTAGCTAAGAGACTATAGGTAGTTAAAGGGTAGTATCTCTTTAGTTTATTATAGCTGGTTACTAATTATAAAATTGTCTAACTGGCTAATAAAGGCCTTCTTCCTTAGGATTTATTATTAATAACTAATCGGCGCCTTTATACAAATTAAGCCTATCTTCTACAGCTTTCCTTAGTAGGTAGAAGTTAAAAAAACTCTCGCCTATTAGGGTCGGCTCCTATTTTAGTTATTATATATATTTAGTATTTAAATAGGAGTCCTCTTATAAACTAGTACCCTTATTTACGGTTTTTTAAATTACTAGCCTTAGTAACCTTCTAGGAGATTAACGTAAACTACCTATAGTATTCACGTATACTGCTAGGTGGATTGTTCCTATACTGCAGTATATAAGCTTCTAAAAATTCTACCATTTTAACTTATTAAAAGTAGTTACTTCCTTAGTAGTCTGTTTTAAGCTTTCCTATAAGTTCTATCTAGTTACTAATAGCAAACTTAGGCAGATTTTAGATCTATGTCCCTATTTAATAGTCGCAATACTCTAAAAGTCCTTAATATTTCTTATTATCCGTAACACGGTGCTGGATGCATAGCCGCTTATACTATTTAATAAATTACAACACGTTTTATTTTATAAAGTAAGGAGTCCTAGGGGTTCCTAGAGCTGGCATAGGCTGGGCCATAATATACACCTTATCTCATTCTATTAGTAGTCTAGTAGGAGATAGTAGACCTATAATTTCTTTAGGGATAGGTAGTAGACCTTATAGCCCTTATCCTCTATTTATTAAGGGTTATCAGCCCCTAATATTATAGGAGTTAGGGTTAGTATCGTATACCCTAGTTTAGGAGAGCTTCGCGGTTTAATAGGCTGCTTACTTTCCTCTCCCTTTCTAGCACCCTTACTGTTATCGTAAAATGGACCTAATATTCCTAACAATCCCTTTACTAGTACTGTCGCTATTATTATAAATTTAAAGGTAGCTCTAATAAATGCGAGAATAATAGTATAAACTATTATAAATATAGTAAATAAAATATAAAAGACTTTTCTCTACCGTTCCTAGTATACTATAGTCCTTCCTTTTATCCTTCATCTTACTATACTACGTACTCGCCTTCTTGTCGCTACTTGCCGACCACCATTCCCGCATAGAGAGCTCAGTAAGTGTCGTCAGTTTATTCTTTATAGCGGTAGCTGCGCATAGGTCGCTAATATACCCGTGCTTATTTGTTTTAGTTATTTTATTACAGTTCTAGATCGTTCTTATACGTCTCCTATATATAAAGCACCAGACTTCTAATCTAAAGAGCTTACTGTCGTCCTTATATAGAATGCCATAAAATATATAGGAGGGTACAACCTCTCTAAAATAGGAAAGTCTTAGTGCTCTCTGTTAATTAGTCAGTTAGTCTATTAGTTAGTTATAATCAGTTAGAATTAAGCAGTAAGAAGAGAAAGAAAAGAGTATATTAAAGGAAAATTGTGTATCTATTGGTGTCCCCTAAGTTGTTAAAGACTTTAAGGGCTTTAGACCAACCTATATAACTATAAAAGGCCTAGGCTCTCCTAAAGCTACGCCTAATCTAAATATTAAATCTAGGGAGCTAAATTACACCACTATACTAATAGCGATTTTCTATACCAGGCATAGAAAATCCTAATTAGTTAGCTTTACTAGTAGTACTAGTAGAATATAGCAGAATTTAATAGATTGCCTAAAAAGCGGCAAATTGCCCTAGAAATGGCAATATAGCAGGTAACGCGCTCTAGCACCATTATATCACCCCCTCCTCCCAAAAAAGCCTACCCTTAGGCTTTATCTAAGTTCTCTATTGTTATCTAAATTATTATAATTATCTAACCCTTCTTCCTAGCATTTAATCCAGCTGTCTAGTTTACGTAGTGGTTTAGGGAGGTCTAAGTAAACTAGGTAGAAATCTTATAGCTTATAAGGAGAGTATTTAAAATTTAATGTAGGGTATTATTCTAGGTCTTTATTGTAACCTACTTAGCCTATATATTATTTTAAGGTACTATAGTCCTTCATAATTACTAAGATCTCTTTAACTTCTTATTCCTTATCCTCTGCAATCTAAATTATTAGTAGGGGGTCGTTATACTATCTAGGTAATAGGTTATTCGCGGCCTTCTATAGTTGGTTTAGAAAGAAAATAAGATGGATCCTTATTAACTCTAGTAGCTTAACCTTAAAAGAGTACCCTACCTTTTTAAGAATCTTATAGGGGCCAGCTATTTAGTATTCTAGTTTATCCCTTACACCGTCAGGTGCCTTAAGATTGTGGCCCGTGCGAGCAACATTAAAGAGTCGCATAATAATAGTATGTGATGTTCCTGGCAGAATCCTAACCGCCCGCAAATAACACTATCTAATTGGCCGCGCTTGGGCCACCAATTTGAGGCACAGAACGACGGTATAAGGGATAGCTCGGTCTTTAGGTCTTCTAATTCTTTATTAATACCTATAACGTACTTTATAAGCGAGTCGCGAATCTTAAAACCCTACTAAAAATCGGAAAAATCGCACCT
>Ga0307515_10009675_pt1 | contig 18595 bp, 16 predicted proteins | sample 17_EM_MG_FD_194513 | JGI IMG/M metagenome (GOLD analysis project Ga0307515, IMG submission 194513) | Populus trichocarpa ectomycorrhiza microbial communities from riparian zone in the Pacific Northwest, United States - 17_EM | ecosystem: Host-associated > Plants > Roots > Unclassified | place...
CCTCGCCGGCGATGAAGTTCATCCGCGGCGAGCCGAGGAAGCCCGCGGCGAACCGGGTGCGCGGCCGGCGGTAGACCTCGAGCGGCGCGCCGACCTGCTCGACGTGGCCGGCGTTGAGCACGACGAGGCGATCGGCCAGGGTCATGGCCTCGACCTGGTCGTGGGTGACGTAGACCATGGTGGCGGCGAGCTGGCGGTGGAGCCGGCTCAGCTCGGCACGCATCGTGACGCGCAACGCGGCGTCGAGGTTGGACAGCGGCTCGTCGAACAGGAAGATCCGCGGCCGGCGGGTCAGGGCGCGGCCGATCGCGACGCGCTGGCGCTGGCCGCCCGAGAGCTCCTTGGGCAGGCGCTCGAGCAGGTGGTCGATCTGCAGCATCTTGGCGGCGTCGCGGATCCGGCGGTCGGCCTCGGCCTTCTCGATCTTGCCGAGCTGGAGGCCGAACTCGAGGTTGCCGTACACCGTCATGTGCGGGTAGAGCGCGTAGGACTGGAACACCATCGCGATGCCGCGCTTGGACGGCGCGACGTCGTTGACCCGCTTGCCGTCGATCGTGATGTCGCCGGCGGTCGCGCTCTCGAGCCCGGCGATCAGGCGCAGCAGCGTCGACTTGCCGCAGCCCGACGGGCCGACGAACACGCAGAACTCGCGCTGCTTGATCTCGAGGTCGACGCCCTCGAGCACGCGGGTGCCGCCGAACCACTTGCCGATGCCGCGGAGCGTGATCGCGGCGGCGGCCGGCTGGGCGGCGACGATGGCTTGTTCTGCGGCTGCTGCTGGATCGGCCACGGTGTCACCCCTTTACTGCACCGGCGGTCAGTCCGGAGACGATCCGCCGCTGGAACATGAGGACGAGGAGGACCAGCGGCACGGTGACGATCACCGACGCGGCCATGATGTTGCCCCACGGCAGCTCGTGAGCCGAAGCGCCGCTCATCACCGCGATGCCGACCGGCACCGTGCGCTTGTCGTTGGTCAGCGTGAACGACAGGGCGAACAGAAACTCGTTCCACGCGGCGATGAACGCGAGCAGGCCGGTGGTCACCAGCGCCGGCCACATCAGCGGCATGAACACCCGGCGGACGATGGTCACCGACGACGCGCCGTCGAGGATCGCGGCCTCCTCGAGCTCCTTGGGCAGCTCGCGCATGAACGTGGTCAGCACCCACACCGTGAACGGCAGGGTGAAGATCATGTACGAGATGACCAGCGCGGGCAGGCGGTTGAACAGGCCCAGGGTGCGGATCAGCTGGAACATCCCCGACAGCACCGCGACCTGCGGGAACATCGAGACGCCCAGGATCGTCACCAGGAGCACGCTGCGGCCGCGGAACCGGATCCGCGCGAGCGCGTACGCGGCGGTGATGCCGAGGACCAGCGACAGCGCCACGACCGAGGTCGCGACGATGATCGAGTTGAAGATGTTGGTGCCGAACGGCTGGCCGCGGAACACCGAGGCGTAGTTGTCGAACTCCCAGGTGAACGGGAAGTAATCGACGCGGAACAGGTCGCTGCCGGATTTGAGCGACGAGATGATCGCGTAGTAGAACGGGAACACCGCGTAGAGCACGATCACGGCGACCAGCGCGAAGAACCCGGCGCGGCGCAGCGCGCCGGTGGCCGTGAGTGGGGGACGGGGGTGGTCTGCCATGGTCAGTCGCCGGTCAGTCGTTGGTCAGTCGTTGGTCAGGCGGACGCGGGTCGCGACCAGGAGCAGGATGGTCGCCAGGGCGATCAGGAAGAACAGCAGGGTCGAGACCGCCGAGCCGTAGCCGGCCTGGTTGAACTCGAACAGCTGCTGCCGCGCGTAGATCGACATGGTCATCGATCGCTCGTTGGCGCCGGTGAGCACGTAGATCACGTCGAACGCGCGCAGCGCGTCGATCGCGCGGAAGATCACGGCGACCATCAGCGCGGGGCGGATCAGCGGCAGGGTGACCCGCCAGAACACCTTGAGCGGGTGGGTGCCATCGAGCAGCGCGGCCTCGTAACACTCCTTGGGCAGCATCTGCAGCGCGGCGAGGATCAACAGCGCCATGAACGGCGTGGTCTTCCAGACGTCGACCATGATCACCGAGGTCATGAGCAGCGACGGATCCGCGGTCCACGCGACCGGGTGGTCGATGATGCCGAGCGACGCGAGCACGTGGTTGATGAAGCCGTACTGGTCGTTGAGCAGCCAGCCCCAGATCCGGGCCGACACCACCGTGGGGATCGCCCACGGGATGAGGATCGCGGCGCGGACGATGCCGCGGCCGGGGAACGCGCGGTTCAGGACGAGCGCGATGCCCAGGCCCAGGACGGTCTCGATCGACACCGAGAACACGGCGAACCACAGCGTGTTCCTGACCGATCGCCACCACACCGGATCGGCCAGCACGCCGTACCACTTGCCGTCCGATCGGGTCAGGAAGTTGTCGAACCCGACCCACTTGGCCTGGCCGAGCTGGAGGGTGTTCGCGTCGGTCAGCCCGAGCCAGATGGTGCGGAGCAGCGGCCAGCCGGCGACCAGCGCGAGGAGCACGAGCATGGGGGCGAGGAACAGCCACGCGGACCGAGTCCGACTGGCCGCCAGCCACGAGGTGTCGCGCATCGCCGGCTACCGGCTCACCACCTGGGGCCCTTGATTCTCTCGAGATTCGTGGCGAGGTCGGCGAGGCTGTCCTTGGCCGACTTCTCCTTGGCGAGCACGGCGTGCACCGCGTTCCAGAACGCGCTCGACACCTGGTTGTACTTGCCGGCGGTCGCCGTCGAAGGCCTGGGCACCGAGCTCTTGAACGTGTCGGCCAGGCTGGTGAAGAACGGGTTGGCCGTGGTGATGTCCTTGTCGGCGTACAGCGCCGGGATCGTGGGGTAGAAGCCCGCGGTGATCGCGCGGCGCTTCTGCTCGGCCGCGGAGGTCAGGTACATCACCAGATCGGCGGCCTCGGCGGGGTGCTTGGAGAACTTCGAGACCGACAGGTCCCAGCCGCCGAGCGTCGCCGCGGGGCGGGCGCCGTCGCCCTCGCCCTTGGGCAGCGCCACCACGCCGACCTTGTCCTTGACCGGGCTCTTGGCGTCCTGCGCCAGCGCCCAGGCATACGGCCAGTTGCGCATGAACACGGCGTTGCCCGACTGGAACGCGGTGCGCGCCTCCTCCTCCTCGGCGTTGAGCGCGCCGGTCGGCGAGATCGTGCCGGGCCACGAGCCGGCGAGCTCGAGCGCCGCGATCGCCTTGGGGTTGTTGATCGTGATCTTGCCGTCGGGATCGACGACGCTGCCGCCGCCGTAGCTGACGACCCACTCGAGCGCGTTGCAGGTCAGGCCCTCGTAGGCCTTGCCCTGGAACACGAAGCCCTGCATGTCCTTGTTGCCGGCCTTGCGCTCGGCATCCTGGATCCGCTTGGCGACCTCGGTAAGCTGCGCCCAGGTCGTGGGCACCTGCTCCTTGTACTTCTCGATCAGATCCTTGCGGTAGTACAGCAGGCCCGCGTCGGCGAACCACGGCATCGACACCAGCTTGCCGTCGGCCGTGCCGTTGGCGACCAGCGCGGGGAAGTGCTCGTTCTCGGCGCCCTTGGAGTACGGCTTGAGGTCGAGGAAGAAGCTGCCGAGGATGCCGGGCCACACCACGTCGACGCTGAACACGTCGACGTCGGACGACTCGGCGCTCAGCAGCTGCTGGATCGCCGCGAGCTTGTCGCTCGACGACGTCGTCGACGTGACCACGTTGGTCTTGTGGCCGGTCTTCTTGGCCCAGGCGTCGACGCCCTCCTTGCAGACGTCGAATTCCTTGCCGACCGAGCCGCACGAAATCGCGATCTCGACTGGCCCCGACGATGGAGCGGATTTGGCCGCGCCTTCAGCGGGCTTCTTGTTGGCAGATCCGTCGTCGGACTTGCGACAACCGACCGCGACCAGGATGACCAGCGAGCACAGCAGCGCGAATGTCTTCGTGGCAGCCATTGCCGACCTCTAGCACCGACGGTGACACGGCCGCAACGCGGGCCCCTGCCGTTCTGCCGCGGTTGTCATATCCGTAACGTTAGGGCGGACTAACGATAACGGCTCACTCAGTGTTCCTGAAGCAGCACCGTGCCGGCGAACTTGCCACTGCCGAGCTGCTCGAGCGCGCGGCGCAGATCGCGGGTGTTCGAGCGCTGCGCGGACAGCGCGAACACGACGCTGTCGGCGGCATCGGTCATGAGGTTGACGTCGGCCGAGCCGAGCACCGGCGGCGCGTCGACCACGATGTGCTCGTAGTCGGACAGCCGCATCCGCTCCATCGCGATCGCGAACGCCGGACCGTCGAGCAGCTGGCTCTGCTGGGTCCGCGGGTTGATCGCGGCGACGTGCAGCCACAGCTGCGGGATGTCGATCAGGCTCCACGGCATCGTCGGCTGGTGGCGATGCGCCGCGAGCTGCTCGGCGAAGCACCACGGCGGGATGAACTGGAACACCGTGCTGAGCTGCGGCCGGCGCACGTGGGTCTCGACCAGCAGGGTCTTGGCGCGACCGCACTCGGCGAGCGCGAGCGCGAGGTTGACCGCGGTGGTGGTCTTGCCGTCGCCGAGCTGCGGGCTCGATACGATCACGACCTGCGGCCGGCCGATCTCGAGCAGGTGGTGGCGCAGCACCCGGAACGACGCGCTGCGCTCGGAGTCCGGATCGAGCACGAGCGCGAGCCGCGGATCGATGTTGTCCTCGGGCAGGTGGTGCTGGGTCAGGTCGATCTGCGGCGGGGCTCCGGTCGGCTTGACCTGCGGGCCCATCATGATGGTCGGCTTGCCGTGGACCACCGCGGCGGTCTCGACCTTGCCGTGGGCGAGCGCCGCGGTGTCGACTCGGCCCTGCGCGATCGCGCTGGGATCGAACTTGAGCGTCGGCACCGGGCCGTCGATGATCGTCTGCTTGGGATCGGCGAGCTCGCGGACGTCGACCGCGACCATCGGCTGGGTCAACAGCGGCAGCGGGGCGCCATGGTGGTCGCCGAACTTCGGCACCGGGCCGGGGCTGCTGGATTGCGGAGTCTCTCCGTAGCGACCGGTACGTTTGCTCACGTGTCGCCTCCCTTGGTCAGGCGTCTGGTGCGCGGCCGGGGCTTGCGCCGGAGCCGCGCGGCCGGCGGGATCACCGCGAGCACCGCGACGCCGAGCTGATCGAGATCGGCGCGCCGGTACAGCCGGTCGTCGATCACCGCGAGCCCGACCGCCAGCGACAGCCCGAGGGTCAGGAACAGGATCATGCCCGCGGCCAGGAAGATCGTCTTGCCCGGGCCGGACGGCTGCGCCGGCTTGAACGCCGGGTCGATGACCGCGAGCCGGCCGCCCTGCTCGGCGAGCTTCTGCTGGGCGTCCATCTGGGCGCGGAACGCGCTGTTGGCGATCGACTCGACCCGCTCGCGCTGCTCGGTCACCGCGCGCCGCAGCTCGTTGTGCTCGCCCTCGAGCTTGACCACCCAGCTGGTGGTGGCGTCAGGGGCCTCGGCCTGCTTGCCGGTCTTGCTCTGCTCCGCGGCGATCTGGGCCTCGATCTGCTGGAGCTCCTTCTGCAGCTTGACCCGGTCCTCGGGCGTGGCGTTGTGGACCACCGGCTCGACGTCGGGCGGCATCGCGGCCTCAGCCTGGCGCAGCCGCTGGGTCGCGGTCGCGACGCGCTCCTGGGCCTTGACCGCCGCCGGGTGGATCTCGGTGACCTTGGTCATGACATCCTCGAGCTGCGCCTTGGCGTCGCGGAGCTCGCGCTGCGCTTGCTGGACTGCGTTCTCCGCGGCGATCCGCTCCGGCGTCCGGGGCACCGGCATCGCCTGCACCGGCACGCCGGGGGGCGCGTCGAGGCTGGCCTGGATCCGCACGCGCTGGCGCTCGAGCGCGATCAGCCGGGCGTTGCCGCCGGTCGACTTGGTCGGGCGGTTGCCGTGGAAGTCGGTCTGCGGGCCGTTGGCGTCCTGGACGAACTCGGGGTGCTTGGCGAGGAACTCGGTGTACGACTTCTCGCGCTTCTTGAGCTCGGCGCGCGCGGTGTCCTGCTGGTCGGTGATGAACGCGACCGTCGCGGCCGCCTGCTCGTTGCGCAGCCGCTCGTCCTTCTCCTGCAGCATCTTGGTCAGCTTGTCGGTGACCAGCTTGGCGCGCTCGGGGTTCGAGTCGGTGAACAGGATCCGGAACACGTTGGCGCCGTGCGCCTCGAGCCGCACCGCCTTGCGCAGCTGCTCGATCTTGAGGTCCGGATCGCGCTCGCGGGGATACGGGTCGAGGTTGGGATCGACGATGATCTCCTCGAGCTGCGGCCGCGCCAGCAGGAGCTCGCGGTAGCGGTCGCCGATGTTGCGCTGCGCGACCTCCTCGCGTCCGGGCGACAGCAGCTGCGACTGGATCCGCTCCTGATAGAACAGCGTCGCCCACGACTGGTACGCGCGCGGCCGGGTGACCGCGAACGCCAGCGACAGGCCACCGCCGACGACCACGAACACGGCAATGAGCCACCAGTGCCGCGAGGTCTTGCGACCCAGATCGAGCACGCGCTGCAGGTGATCGCGTGGGGTTATCGGTGGAAGCGCCATCTTTGAAACGATGGTACACGAGCGGCTGCAGCGCTACGTGTCCGCATGGATCCGACGTTGTCACCTGCAAATCCGGGGACATGCCCGAGCACCGGGAGCCCCAGTCGCACCACGTCGTCGGTTTCGTGGACGCGAGAATCGAACGCACCAAGCAGCAGGGCCGAGCCGAGCAGCGACCCGGTCCCGATCACCGCGGCGATCATGATCAGCACCAGGCCCGAGTGGGTCGGCCGCTCGGGCCGGCTCTCGTCGACCACCGACAGCGACATGTCCAGGCCCGCGGCGGCGATCTCGGTCGCCAGGGCCTCGGGGCTGGCCACGATCTTCGCGAGCCGGGACTCGCGCTCGCGCTGCTGCGTATCGAGCGCGGCGAGGTTGATGCGCAGGATCGCGGCGAGCTCGGTGTGGCCGCGGCGCAGCGCGTCGTCGATCGCCGCCTTCTTGCTGCTGATATCGAGCACGAGCTGGTCGATCTCGTCGTTGGTGGCCTGGCGCATCATCGCGACCTGGCGCGAGACCGCCTCGGCTCGCTCCTGGCGCAGGTTCGAGGCGGTCTCGATCACGATGCCGGCGAGGTCGTGGGCGAGGTCGAGCGCGCGATCCGGATCGACGTCGCGGACCGAGATCCCGATCCGCGCCGAGCGCCGCGCGTTGGAGTCGTCCTCGTCGTAGTCGACGAACGAGTTCTTCCAGATCTGGACCGCGAACTGGCCGCGCAGGCCGTCGAGCGCGAACTCGGCGCCGGCCTTCATGCGCAGCGGATACAGGTTGTACTTCTCGATCAGCTCGAGCAGCCGCTTGTCGGGGAGCAGGACTTGCATGACATAGGCGCGTAGCTGATCGACCTGCGGCGCGCTGCTGCGACTCGCCAGCGAGCCCTCGGCGAGTGCCAGCACGACCTCGGCCTCGACGATCACCGGCTTGTTGGCGATCTTTCGCACGATGAGGAAGGTCACCACGGTCGCGAGCAACAGCACCGGGATCGGGCGGACCGTGGTGCGGCGGCGGATCCGCTGCAGCTCGGCGACCATCGCGCGCCGCGTCGGCTGCTCCGACTCGTACCATTCGTCTCCGTTCGAGGCGGGGCGAGTCATCGATTATCGGACGCTAGCATCGACGGCGGCGGCGAGCACGGCGTACAGCGCAGCTGCGCTTGCTTCCCAGCCACCGTGCGCGCCCGCCTCGGCAACCGCCTCGGGTGCATAGCCAGTGCGCAAGGCTTGCGTGAGGGCCGCTGCGAGCGCGTCGGGGCTGCGCGGCGGCACCAGCGCACCGACGGTGTCGCTGGTGATCAGGTCCGGCACGCCGCCGACGGCGCTGGCCACCACCCGCCGGCCGCAGGCCAGCGCCTCGAGCACCGCGTTCGGCGTGCCCTCGACGTGGCTGGGCAGCACCAGCACGTCGCACGCCGCCATCCACGCCGGGACCGCCTCGAGCGGCTGGGGCCCGAGCAGGGTCGCGCGCGGCGGCAGCGCGGCCTCGAGCGCCGTGCGCATGGGCCCACCCCCCACCATCGCCAGTCGCGCGTCGGGCAGCGCGGTCGCCACCTGCTCCCAGGCGGCGACCAGATCGAGCACGCCCTTCTCGGGCTTGAGGTTGCCGACGTAGAGCGCGAGCGGCCCGTCCGGCAGGCCGAGCTCCCTGCGCGCTGCCGCACGGTCCCGGACATGGAACAGCGCGGCATCGACTCCGTTCATCACGATCGAGATCCGGTCGCGCGGCACGCCGAGCGCGGCGACCTCATCGGCCAGCGCGCGGCTCACCGCGACCACGCCGGCGGCGTGCGTCAGCGCCCAGGCGGTCTGGCGGCGCGGCCCCGGCAGCTTGGCCATGACGTTGATGTCCGAACCGTGGAGCTTGACCACGCACGGCACCCCGAGCAGCCGCCCGGCGATCACCGCGGCGAACCCGTCCGGGTAGGCCCACGATCCGAGCACCACGTCGACCTTGCCGCGGTAGCGCGCGAGCTGGGGGGCGATCGACGCCGCGTACAGCGGCCCCCACGCGCCGTGCGCCAGGCGGGGGAAGAACAGCGTCCGGGGGTGGCTGACCGAGATCCCGGCGATCTGCTCGCGGCGCGGCACCCGGGCCAGCTTGCCTGCGCTCGACCACCGCGCCATCAGCCCCGCGCCGGGGAACCACGGGATCGTCGCCAGGACCTCGAGCTCGCAGCGCCGCGCCAGCGCCGAGAACTGCTGGCGGTTGAACGGCGCCGACAGCGGCTCGGCGAGGTTGGGGAAGATCTTGGTGATCGCGAGGACGCGCACAGCTCGTCGGCCTTCCGCGAGGCCGCCCCCGCTCAGAGGTTGAACACCTTGTCCATGCGCAGCAGCTTGAAGATCGCCAGTGGCTGGTCGCGCGCGCCGGTGATGGCCAGCGCGCCGCCGGTGTTGCGCACGCCCTTGTAGAGCTTGACCAGCGCGGCCACCCCCGAGCTGTCGATCAGATCGAGCTGGGACAGGTCGACCACGACCTTGCCCGGCCGGGTCGCGACGATCTTGTCGATCTCCTCGGAGAGCGCCGGGGCGCTGTTGATGTCGAGCGAGCCGCGGACCATCAGCGTGGTCCCTTCGGCAGTGCGGTGGACTTCGAACGGCGCCATGTCAGCTCCTCCCGACGGCGACCTGCGCGGCGGGCATTCTCTTGTACAGCCGCCACAGGTTCGGCGGTCCGGGTTCGTACGTCATATCGTCGAGCATGGTCTTGGCGATGTGGATGCCCATGCCGCCCTCGGGCAGCGCATCCTCGTCCAGGTCGGCCGGGAGCGGTACCACATTGTCGAGATCGAACGCCCGGCCGCTGTCCTTGACCTCGATGACGATCGCGTCGCTGGTCAGCGTGATCTCGAGGTCGATCGTGCCGCCGCCACGGCGCTGGTAGGCGTGGATCGCGATGTTGTTGAAGATCTCCATGAACGCCGAGACCACGGCGGTGTCGAACGGATGGCGGACCTCGAGCGCCAGGGGGTCCAGGGTCGGGTCCTGGGGATCGAGCGGTGGCGCATACGACACCAGCCGGGCAGCCTCGGCGACCACTCGCACCGCGATCGGCCGATAGCGGAGCGTGCCGGGCACGCTGAGGCGGATCGGAGGAGCCATCTGTCCGGTAGAATAGCCAGCCTCGGAGGCTTTGCGAAGTGCGCGGCGCCTCCGTCGGAGAGAAAACGTAAGGCCACGGCGAGGCTCGCCGGCCGCGATTCCGCGGCGGTGCGACCGCCGTGATACTGTGAGCTACGTGTTGCGCAGCGTCCGGATCGCGAAGCGAGCCATCGATGTCGCAGGTGCCGCGGTCGGCCTGGCGCTGAGCGCGCCGCTCATGCCGTTCATCGCGGCCGCGATCTACCTCGACTCGCCCGGCCCGGTGTTGTTCCGCCAGCGCCGGGCCGGCAGCCTCAAGTCGATCACGACCCAGAACGGCAAGAAGCAGTTCCAGTTCGACGAGTTCGAGATGCACAAGTTCCGCACCATGGTGCCCGACGCCGAGGCCAAGACCGGCATCGTCGTCGCGGGCGCCAACGACGCGCGGATCACCCGGGTCGGCAAGTTCCTCCGCAAGTCGCGGCTCGACGAGCTGCCGCAGTTCTGGGACGTGCTGCGCGGGAAGATGAGCCTGGTCGGCCCGCGCCCCGAGCGGCCCGAGTTGCTCCAGGATCTGTCCTACGCGATCCCGCTGTTCGAGGAGCGGATGCGCGACGTCAAGCCCGGCATCACCGGCCTGGCCCAGATCTCGCTCGGCTACACCGGGTCGATCCCCGAGGGCAGCGAGATCGCCAAGCTCGCAAAGACCCTGCAGAACCCGTGGGACCTCGACGAGACCAAGGGCTCGCTCGCCGACGATATGCGGATCAAGCTGCTCTACGATCTGGCGTACACCGCGTCGCTCGAGCGGTTCGATACCTTCCTGCGCACCGAGCTGGGGATCATCTTCAAGACCCCGCTGGTCATGCTGCGAATGACCCAGGGCCGCTGAGCCCGCGAGTCCTCGAGCCGTCGATCACCTCTTGACTGCAAACCACGCAGTCGGTGGCGCGCGAGTCACAATTGCGGCCCGGTTGGTGGCACACTCCGCGCGTTCGCAGCGGTCTTCCCCGTAGGCACAGGAGTCACGAACATGCGATCGATCCGTCCTGGTTGGTTTGTCGGTGTCCTCTCGATCTCGCTCGGTCTTCCGGTGGCGGCGTACGCCGGTGGCGACGCGAACGCGGGCAAGGACAAGAGCGTGGCCTGCGCGGCCTGCCACATCTCGGGCAACCCCGCGTCGGAGACGCCCCACCTCGCCGGGCAGCGCGCGACCTACATCGCCAAGCAGCTCAAGGCGTTCAAGGCCGAGGACCGCAAGAACCCGCTGATGGCCGCGGTCACCAAGCAGCTGAGCGACGCCGACGTCGACGACATCGCGGCGTACTGGGCCGGCCAGGCGGCGGGCAGCGACGCTACCGAGCCCGAGACCAACGCGGCGATCAAGAAGTCGCACGAGGTGTTCCCCAAGGACTTCCCCAAGGGCTACACGCAGTACCTGTCGTCGAACAACGAGGAGCAGAAGGTCGTCAGCAAGACGTACATCAACGCGGTCGGGCTCGCCGCGGCCAAGGCAGGCAAGCAGCTGCCCGACGGCACGATCATCGTCGTGGCCAACTACAGCGCCAAGCTCGGCGCCGATGGCAAGCCGGTGGCCGAGAAGGACGGCAGCTGGGCGGTCGACAAGGCGAAGTCGTTTACCGGCATGGAGGCGCGCGCCGGCTGGGGCAAGGACATCCCGGAGCTGTTGCGCAATGCCAACTGGAACTACGCTGTGTTCACGGCGGACAAGGCGCCTCGCGCCGAGGTCAACCAGGCAGTGTGCCTGGCGTGTCACAAGCCCAAGGCCGGCGAGAGCTTCATCTTCAGCTGGAAGGAGCTCAAGGAGAAGGCCGGCGCGAAGTGATCGTGACGCCGTCCAGGTGATAGCGTCCGGGACCATGAGAGCTCACGCTGCCGCCTGCCTCGGAATGGCTGCGCTCGTCACCGTGCTCGCCGCCGCGCGCACCGCCGGCGCGAAGCCGCCGAAGACCCACCGCCTCGAGGTCACGCCTCAGACGGTGGCCTACGGCTACTACTGGTCCGACGCCGCCCCGGTGCTCACGATCGGCTCGGGCGACATCATCGACGTCGATACCCTGCTGACCAACACGCCGACCGGCCTGGGCAAGGCCGGGGTGCCCGACGACAAGATCCAGGCGTCGCTCAAGGCGATCGTCGGAGAGGTCACCGGCGACCGCAAGGGGCCCGGCGGGCACATCCTGACCGGCCCGGTCTACGTCGAGGGCGCCGAGCCCGGTGACGTGCTCGAGGTCAAGATCCTGTCGATCGATCTGGCGATCGACTACGGCTACAACGGCTGCAGCGGCTACCTGCCGGACAACTGCGAGCGCGACGTGCCGGCCAAGATCCTGGCGCTGAACCGCCAGAAGATGACCGCCGAGTTCGAGCCCGGGATCGTGATCCCGCTGCGGCCGTTCTACGGCAGCATGGGCGTCGCGCCGGCGCCCGACGCCGGCCGGGTCAGCAGCGTGCCGCCGGGCCGCCACGCCGGCAACCTGGACAATCGCGAGCTCGTCGCCGGCAGCACGCTGTACATCCCGATCTTCGTCAAGGGCGCGCTGTTCGAGATCGGCGACGGCCACGCGGCGCAGGGCGACGGCGAGGTCGATCAGACGGCGATCGAGACCTCGCTGCGCGGCCGGCTGCAGCTGACCGTGCGCAAGGACATGAAGCTGACCTGGCCGCGCGCCGAGACCGCGACCGACTACATCAGCATGGCGACCGATCCGGACCTGGCGGTCGCGACCAAGGGCGCGATCCAGGAGATGATCGACTTCCTGGTGGCAGAGAAGAAGCTCACCAGGCACCGGGCCTATCAGCTGGTCAGCATCGCCGGGCACGTCGCCGTGACCCAGCTGGTCGACAAGCCGAATCTCGGGGTCCACGTCAGGCTCCCGAAATCGATCTTCCGGCCGATCAAACGAGCGGGCGGATAGCGTCGCGATCGCTGGACCCGGGGTCCTTGAGGGCTGCGCACGGCGGTCGACTCGATCGATGTGCAACGGTTCACGCTCGTGCTCGGTGTAGGTGCCGCTGCCCTGCTCGGCACGGCCCCGCTCGCATACGCCCTCGATAGCCATCGGGGAATCACGCAGTACGCCCAGACCCGGTACGAGGCTCACGACGGGCTGGCGCACAACCTGGTGAATTCGCTGACGCAGACGCCGGACGGATACCTGTGGGCCGGCAGCGAGGAAGGGCTCAACCGCTACGACGGCGCCACCTTCACGATCTTCGATCACCGCAAGACCTTTGGCATCCCGACCAACACGTTCTCGGCGCTCGCCGTCGATCCGGCCGGCGTGCTGTGGGCGGGCACGCGCGACCACGGGATCCTGCGGCTGATCGACGGCGAGTTCCGTCAGGTGATCTGGGAGCCCGGGGCACAGGACGGCCAGATCCGCGCGCTCGCGTTCGATCGCGGCGGCGATCTCTGGATCGGCCTGCACGACCGCGGCGTGGTGCGGCTCCACGCCGGCGTGCCGGTGGCCCGGCTGACCTCGCGCCATGGCCTGCTCAGCGACGACATCCGCTCGATCTTGATCGCGCGCGACGGTTCGGCGTGGTTCGGTACGTTCCGCGGCCTGGCGCACTGGAGCAACGGGCGGCTCACGCGGGGCCCGGCGGCGCTCGACGCGGTCGCGATCGACGAGGTCGCCCAGGACGCGCGCGGCGACGTGTGGTGCGCGACCGCCAGCGGGCTCGCGCACGTCCGCGGCGACACCGTCGAGTGGATCGGCGCGGATCAGCTGCCGACCCCGCAGGTCCGCCAGCTCCTGTTCGATCGCAACGGCAACCTGTGGATCGGCACCGGCAAGGGCGTCGCCCGGATGACGCCGGATGGCCGCATCGACCTGCTGGCGCGGCCGATCGCGATGGTGCTGGCGCTGTTCGAGGACTCCGAGGGCAACCTGTGGATCGGCACCGAGGGCGGGCTCGATCGGCTGCGCGACGGCGACGTGATCCCGATCGGTCCCGCCCAGGGCGCGACCGATCAGCCGGTGTTCAGCGTCCGCGAGGACGCGACCGGCGCGATGTGGATCGGCTCGAGCATCGGGCTTTCCCGGATCGCGCCCGGGGGGACGACCGCGACCAAGATCGTCGACGATCACGGTACGATGTACGGGATCTTCTCGGACTCGCGCGGCGACGTGTGGTTCGGCGCGCGCGACGGCAGCGTCGGGCGCTGGCACGACGGCCAGTTCGCGTGGCTCGGGCGGCGCGACTGGGAGCGGGTGCGGTCGTTCGCCGAGACCCGGGACGGGATGTGGCTCGGCACCGACAGCGGCCTGTTCCGGATGCGGGGCGATCGACTCGAGGACGCCGAGGCGGTGATGACCGGCGTCGCGGTCAGCGCGATCGCGCCGGACGCGACCGGCGGGCTGTGGCTCGCCACCGAGAGCGGGGTCATGCACCGGCGCATCGGCGGCAGCGTCGCGGTCCCGCCCGGCGGTCCGCCGAACAACACCTCGGCCACGACCATCCAGTTCGATCCCGACGGCACGATGTGGGTGACCACCGAGGGCGCCGGGCTGTGGCGGCTGCGCAACGACCGCTGGTTCGGGTTCTCCTCGAAGGACGGGCTGTTCGACGACCTGGTGTGGCGGGTGCTCGACGACGGCCGCGGCAACCTGTGGATGTCGTCGAACCGCGGGATCTGGAGCGTGAGCCGGCGGCAGCTCGAGGACCGCGCCGCCGGGCTGCGCCAGCGCGTCGACTTCGTGCTGTATGGCGAGGCCGACGGCATGCCCAACCGCGAGTGCGATGGCTCGATGGATCCGGCGGGCTGGCGGTCGCGCGACGGCCGGCTGTGGTTCCCCACGGTCAAGGGCATCGCGGTGATCGATCCGGCTCACCTGCACTCGAACCTGCCGGCGGACGCGTTGATCGGCGGCGTGCGGGTCGACGGTCAGCCCCACCGGCTCGCCGGCGCGCTCGACCTGGCCCCGGGCACGAGTCGGCTCGAGATCGAGTACACCGCGCCGGCGCTGCGTAACCCCGAGCGCCTGCGGTTCCGCTACCGGCTCGACGGCTTCGACCGCACGTGGAACGATGCCGGGGACCAGCGCGTCGCGCAGTACACCAACCTCGCGCCCGGCGACTACAAGTTCGTCGTGGAGGCCGGCCGCGACGGCGCGTGGGGCCGCGCGGCGGTGATGACGGTGGCGCTGCGGCCGCGGTTCTACCAGACCCGCGGCTTCCTCGTGCTGGCGATCGCGATCATCGTGCTGGCGATCGTGGCGGTGCCGCTGCTCAGGATCCGCCAGCTCCGCGCGCGGGAGCGCGAGCTCGCCGAGCGGATCCGAGAGGCCGTCCACGAGCTCGCCGAGCGCGAGCAGCGGCTGCGCGACACCCAGGCCCAGCTGGTCGAGGCGTCGCGCCAGGCCGGCCGGTCCGACGTCGCGACCGCGGTGCTCCACAACGTCGGCAACGTGCTCAACAGCGTCAACGTGTCCGCCAGCCTGGTCAACGACATCGTCGGCCGGCTCAAGACCAGCAACCTGTCGAAGATCGCCGACATGATCACCCAGCACCGCGACGACCTCGGCCGGTTCTTCCGCGACGACCACCGCGGCCAGAAGCTGCCCGAGTACTTCAGCCAGCTCCAGGACGTGCTCGAGCGCGACAAGACCGCGGCGCTGACCGAGCTCCGCTCGCTGATGAAGAACCTCGATCACGTCAAGATCGTCGTGAGCTCGCAGCAGTCGTACGTCAAGCCGGGCGGCGCGCCCGAGACCTTCGAGGTCCACCAGCTGCTCGAGGACGCGCTCAAGCTCAGCCCGGTGTCGCGCGAGCAGGACGCGATCGAGATCGTGCGCCGGTTCGACGCGCTGCCGCCGGTCAAGCTCGACCGCCACAAGGCGCTGCAGATCCTGGTCAACCTGCTGGCGAACGCGCGCGACGCGGTCATGGCGAAGGCCGCCGGGGAGCGCCAGATCGCGGTCGGGGTCCACCGCGGCAGCTCGGGCAACTTCGAGGTCGTGATCCAGGACAACGGCTGCGGCATCGCACCGCGCGACCTCGAGAAGATCTTCCAGCTCGGATTCACCACCAAGATCGAGGGCAACGGCCTCGGGCTGCACTACAGCGCGTGCGCCGCGCTCGAGCTCCACGGCAATCTGACCGCGCGCTCGGAGGGCCTCGGCAGCGGCGCCTCGTTCCTGCTCGTGCTGCCGTTCGATCCGGTCGCCGCCGCGTAGCGCCAGCGGCGATCAGCGGTCGGGCTGGTCGGTTCCCGCCGCGGCGGGTGGGGCGATCGCGAGCAGCCGCGCGAGCTGCTGGCTCTGCTCGATCCGGCCGTCGCGGGTCTGCGGCGGCAGCATCGGCAGCAGCGTCAGCTCGCCGTCGCTCCACGCCAGGTGCAGGCACTCGCCGTCGGGCGCGGCGCTGCGCAGCTCGGCGCGCGGGATGTCCTGCGTCCGGTCGGCCCAGACCAGGCGCACCGCCGCGGGCAGGATCTCGAGCTTGCCGTTGCCGTTGATCCGGCACGACACCGGCCAGGCCCGGACGGTCCGGAGCTTGATCGGCTGGCGCTTGAGCCACAGGCCGAGGCCGAACAGCGCGAACACCACCAGCACCAGCGGCGCGACCAGCGAGAACATCATGGCGCCGACCTCGCCGCTGTCGCCGTCGACGGTGTCGCGGGCGCCGGCGAACACCGCGCGCGCGAGCAGCCCGACGAGCAGCAGGCAGGCGCCGGTGATGACCACTCCCACCGTGACCCACGCGATCTGGCTCCGGCCGCGCGACGCGGCCGAATCGGCGATCCACGCCAGCGCAAACCCCCACCCGATGATCCCGACGATCATCACCACCAAGATCAGCATGGCGCCATGCATATCACGGGTCATCACTGCGGTTCTCGCTTGACGACCGGCCCGGAGCGGCAAACGCTAGTACGCGATGGCTCGACTCCCCACCCGGCTACACCACACCGCGTACGTCGCCAAGAACCTCGAGAACACCCGCAAGTTCTACGAGGACATCATCGGGCTGCCGCTGATGGCAACCTGGTGCGAGTCCGACGAGCTGTTCGGCGAGGTCCGCACCTACTGTCACTGCTTCTTCGGGCTCGAGGACGGCAGCGCGCTGGCGTTCTTCCAGTTCGCCAGCCCCGGCGACGCCGCGCGGTTCGGGCCGAAGATGCCGGACACCCCGTTTCACCACATCGCGCTCAACGTCGACCCCGAGACCCAGGCGGCGGTCCAGGCCCGGCTCGCCGCCGCCGGGATCCGCGAGCCGGACACCTACGTGCTCGAGCACGGCTATTGCCGCTCGCTGTACGCGGTCGATCCGGACGGCATGATCGTCGAGCTGACCTGCGACCTGCCGGCCGCGGTGAAGGCCGACGTCGTCGAGGCCCGCCGCGCCAAGGCGCACCGCGAGCTCGCGCGCTGGCTGGGCGGCGACCACACGTCGAACAACACGTACCGCTGACATGCACCGGGTCGCGCTCTCGTTCGACAACGGGCCCGACCCCGAGATCACGCCGGTCGTGCTCGACATCCTGCGCGCGCGCGGCGTGACCGCGCAGTTCTACGTGATCGGCAAGCACCTCGCCGACCGGCAGTGCCGGCGGCTGGTCGAGCGCGCGCGCGACGCCGGCCACGTCGTCGGCAACCACTCGTTCAGCCACGGCGTCCCGCTGGGTCGCGATCCGCGGCCCGACGCGGCCCAGGCCGAGATCGCCGCGACCGAGGCGCTGCTCGCGCCGCTGGTCCCGGGTCCCCGGAGGTTCCGGCCGTTCGGCGGCGGCGGCGCGATCGGCCGCCACCTGCTCAGCCGCGGCGCCGTCGACTACCTGGTCGCGCACGGCTACTCGTGCATCCTGTGGAACAGCGTCCCGGGGGACTGGCTCGATCCCGAGGGCTGGCCGGCGCGCGCGCTCGCCGACTGCACGACCCGGACGCACTCGCTGCTGGTGCTGCACGACATCCCGAATGCCTGTCTGGCCGGGCTCGAGCGGTTCCTCGACGCCGCCGCCGACCACGGCCTCGCGCTGGTCGGCGACGTGCCGCCGGAGTGCGCGCCGATCGTCGATGGCCGCGTCGTCGGCGACCTCGACGCCATCGTCGCGCCGGCCGCGGCGTGATCAGTTCGGCGCGTCGACCGCGCCGCCGCCGACGTTGGTGCCGTCGTCGGTGATCGCGACGCCGCTGCACTGGCCGCGCAGGAACGAGGTCAGCACGGCGCCGCGCCGGGGCAGGAACACGTCGCGCAGCGCGGGCGACAGGTTGCGCGACTCGTCGACGTGGACGAACCCGAGGCTCTGCGGCCACACGATGCCGTCGCCGAGCTGGTTGTGCGGCGGCGTGGTGCTGAGCTGGTGGCAGCCGGCGCAGGTCTGCGTGGTCGCGCGATCCAGGATGTTATTCACCGTCAGGTTGGGATTGGTGATCGCGGCCTGGATCTGGGTCCGGAAGCTGGCCTGGGTGAAGTTGGCGTAGAGGACATCGCCAGCGCCCGACGACACGCTCTCGAATTCGTTGAAGTTGTTGCCGTTGGTCATCGTGATCGTCGCGGCGTTGGGCTTTGACAGCGCGGCGACCTGGCCGAGAAACGCGGTCTGGAACGCCGGGGCGTTGGCGTGCGTGCCGGTGAACAGCTCGTTGGCCGGATTGACCTTGTCGGTGACGTGCTGGACCGACAGCGTGCACGCCGCGCCCCGCGCGCACGGCTTGCTGAGCTGGAACTCGCGGAGCTGCCACTGCTGGGACTGCACGAACATGTTGGTCCGGATCTGGCCCTTGCGCGCGACCGAGGTACTGAGGCCGGCCAGGCCGTAGTGCGACGCGGCGACCACCGGCTCGAAGCCGGGCAGGCCGGTGAAGTAGAACTGGTCGAGCTTGCTCGCCCGGCTGGCGGCGCTCGGATCGGTCGACAGCTGGGCCCAGAAGTCGGCGACCGGCGCGCAGCCCGCGAGCCCCGCGGCCGGGGTCGGGTTGGGCAGCCGGCCCTCGAAGATCAGGAACG